>Ga0325410_1000188_pt1 | contig 60596 bp, 28 predicted proteins | sample PopdelMetagenome_16_FD_206182 | JGI IMG/M metagenome (GOLD analysis project Ga0325410, IMG submission 206182) | Populus deltoides microbial communities from Bellville, Georgia, United States - Xylem-PdIQD-R3 | ecosystem: Host-associated > Plants > Phyllosphere > Stem > Wood/Secondary xylem... | reverse complement strand
GTTTAATTTATATTAAGTTGTCAAATTAAAAATGATATATTGTTAGAATTGACTAATAATATAGTTAAATACGCATATGTATTCTTGCAATAGAGCATAAATGCGACTGAATTATCACGAATTATATGTTTCATTGAATTGTTGATAAGTTGATGAATATAGTATTTTCTTTGAATTATATTAATGTGTTTGATTTAAAGTAATTGAGCATGAAAATATCAATTGATAATATATCATGAATTATATTTAATTTTTTGTTAAGTTTGCTTTAACATTAAATTTTAAAAATTTGATTGAATTTTGCCATTTAAAATTGAGGTAATGCATTTTAGGCAAAATTACATTGAATTCACTAGAATTTTTTTTTTTAATATCCAATAACATATTTATGTTATGTTATTACAGTGACATTATTGTTTTAGAAGTGAACAATTGCATCACATACAATAATAGGAGTAGTTTGTTGTTAACTGGTAATTTAACCATGTTATATGTAGAAATAAAAGAAACTATTTGGAATGAACTTGAGTGGAATTATATTGATATTGATATTGAAATAACTTGTAGATATCAAATTGATAAACAACAATCTTATCCTGTACCGATTGCGTATGATGATAGTTTTAAGAAAATGATTGATTCTTTTATTCAAACTGATTTGAACATAATAATATTATATGTGAGTAGTTAATCAAAATCTGTGTATCTCTCAACTTTTATTGGTCCTTCAAATTTAGTTGGTAGGGGTAGAAATAGTTTTGGATGATTTGCTACAAAAGATAAATAATATTATGTTTGACTCCAAGAAAGGATAGGGTGGTGGTATTTGGGTGGGGGAGATCATAAAACATCATATTTATTTGAGATAGCAAAGTTAAAAGGGTCATACACATGTGTTTCGATTTTTGTCCAAAAAAATCACCATTAACTTGATGCAAATTTTATTACTAGTGTTATATCAATCCTTGTAATGAATAATATTTCAAAAACAGTTTATACGGGATGAAATAAATTGCATTATAAGTATAAAATATCATATGCAAAGTATAGATTGTAAAACAGAAGGTGATTAAATATCTTTTTAGTTCACATGGGGAATCTTTTGAAAAATTGCCCAGATTGTTGGTGGCAATAAAGGAATCAAATCTTGAAATAGTTGTTGATTGGACTCAAAGAAAATCTTAATAGTATAGTGGTTTTTTGGTCATTTAGACCTTGTATTGAAAATTTCAAATATTATAGACCATTTATCAGTGTTGATAAAACACATTTATATAAGTGATATAATGAGAATTTATTGATTATAATTGCTTTTGATGCAAATAATAGGATATTTTTGTTAGCTTTTGCAATTTTTGATGAAGAAAAAATAACAATTGAAGATGACTTTTTCTTTGCTTACAAAAATACATTACTAGTGGTAAAACTTATGTATATATAATATTAGATAGATATGCAGGTATCAAAGATGGTTTATGCGAGCAATCATTTGAATTAGCACCCCTTAATTTTGAATTAAAAGAAGGGTATATGTCTTAAGTAGATTGAGGACATATTTTTGACAGCACCAAATGATGGTGACGAGGAGGTCTTACGAAGATATAAAATCAATTATGATTGAAATGTATTGATTATTTGTTATGATTGCGTTAATTATTATGATGATCTTAATTTGTTTGTAAATATGCTAGAGCATAAATACTTCATCAATTTGGCAATTTATTATTCATTGATCTTATAAGGAGATATGTTCCTTTACTTTATCTTACGCTCCTAGAAAGTTTTGATATTATCCTCACATATTTTTGGGGATCTGCTGTATTGACATCCTTGTACAGACATCTATATCTTATACGCGTGAAAAAAACTAAACTGGTCAGGGGATGTTTGCTACTTCAACAAGTATGGATTAAAAAAAAAATCTAAATAACTATTTAGATTTGAATGTTTAATGCACAACAAAATTAACAAAACATTTTTATTTAGTAAAAATTATGGTTGTAGGAACATCTCCATGTGGGTAGGCCCCGATACTGAGATTGCCGAATATGACAATCCAAACTATAAGGGTTACATTTCATCTTCCACTAGGATGCAAGTATTGCGATGTTATTTTTGCAATTATGTACATTTAGATTGTGTTCTTGAAAGTTTGAAAAATGCAATTAAACTGCCATGTTTTTAATGTTAGGTGGTGTGCTGGACAAGTTCTTAAAAATAATTCAGCATGTGTGCTTGTATTTTATCGGAGCGAGCTTGATAAGCAACATGCTATTTTTAAAACTATTTTTTAAATAAAATAATTAACTACACCGTATTATTGTTGTTTGATATTTATTTAACTTATAATCTACAAGTCATGTGGACGCCTTACTCGGAAGAAAGATTAATTGTTGCTCCAACTGGCTACATTAGCGGGATGATTATATGAACAATAGTGGTCTTGCTAATATGTTTTGAGATAGTCGAGTTACATTGTCCGGATCAGATAATGTGACAATTCAGTTACAGATATTAATATTTGTGATGCTTTGCATGTCATTACCCATAGGGGTAAGAATAATGATTACGACTGGTTAGGTTAGCAAAATACTTATGCATCATAGTGAGATACATGGAGGAATGAGATATTTACTGAGATGCATCCTGTGATTACTGACGAGTAGTATATTTTTTTCATACATGAGTATAAACGCAGATGGTCATTACTTCGGATCACAAGCAGGTTTCTCCACCTGGATATATGTAATACGAGCAACATGCCCAACAGATTTAACATCACATAAGTAATAAAGTTTTTTTATGATTAATATATGTTAACCGTTGAGTTTTATGTATTTATCTTTTAATTTAACATTAATATTTTATTAATGTTAGGTTGACTTCTTGTTACGGGAGGGTCGAAAGGCCACATCTTATCTTTGTAGTACTGACGAAGAAAGCAAAGTTCACACCGTAGCGTCTCAATGGTTAAATGTTTGTCGCACTAGACTTAAAACCTTTGAAGAGATGCTAACTCTTGACGATGTCGTGCCACTGATATGCTCGGATCATCCAGTAGAGAATGTAGATGTAATAGATAGATAAATGAGTTATCTTTATATATTTTGGAATTACTTGAATATTGTATTATTGAATTATTTTTTATTCATTTTTAATGTATATGTTTTTTTTTTTTTTTTGCATTCCTAAGACTACTTGTGATTATGAATACAGGAATATGTTGAGTTTAGTTATACTTGATTGATTAGGGTTATTATGGTTTTTTGTAGGTTTTTTTAACTGAGACAAAACTTTAGGTGTAGTTTCTATATAGAGGAAACTTTGTTCAAATTTTGATAAAACTATAAAAAAAATTAACTCTGTAAAATCATAAAGCATATAAAATTTCATATTAACAAAAACTATGATTTATAAACTTTTTTATGCTTAAAAATTTAAAATAACCTAAAACTAGATGATAGCCAAAATGGTCTGACTGTTTTGGCTATTATCCAACCATTTTATCAAATGTCTAGTTATTTATTAAAACGGTTTCCTTGAGGATATCACGGTTTAGAACCACGACATCTAATCAAAAGTTGCGACTTTTAAATGCAAAATTTAATCAAATATCATGGTTCTAAACCGAGATATTATTGAAATATTGTGTTTCTGAATTGCAATATCCTTAAAATATGTTATTCCATCAAAAACAAATTATGTAATTGCCTAATTTATCCATAAAATTTCTTCTGTTTTTTTTCAAATAACAACAGCAACAAAAGCTACTTTAAAGCCAAACAAGGAAGATGCAAATTTAAAATATTAAAGTAATAATTTCAAGTAGTGCATGTTCCTGCTTGGTCTATCATGTTTTGCTCATGTGTAGACTAGAGATATTTGCTTCAAGTTTCGCAAGTGTGGTGAATAGATAAGTAGCAGTAGTATCAATTAATGTACAAGTAAAATGTCAAAGTCTAAACTAAATAGCGCACAGCAGCTCATCTGGTAGCTAGCTAGTGTAGAAAGGGGACCTCTAAGCCGCCCATGGAAGGTGGGGGAAGCTAGAGGGGGAGATAAGCTCACATACAGTTAGGTACCAGCTGGGAAAGTAATGATGGCAATTCATTAGGATTAGACACTGAGAGTCATGAAGATATCTTTCTTGCTCTGTGTCTATCTGGCACTACTTCATTGACAGAACACAAACAGTATTGCAGATATACAGTGAGTGAGTGCAAGTGTTGAAAGATTGAAGGGAAAGGAAAAGAAACTGATGTCCTTCTGATTTGTTCTCAAATCAGACGTGTTGAACCTTCCCCTCTAGTTGCTTAAGACTTTTTTTTTATTTACTCCGAGCATAGCTGGAACTCATTACTGACGACGACGACGACGACGACGACGATGATGATTATTATGGGAACTCGGATATTAATTCGAAGCTCATTGCATGCCGACATTCTATATGGAACCCACGTCTCCTAAAACACAAGGTTCCGGCGAATTAACTACTCTCAAACATGATTATTAAAGTGGTTCGGCAGGTAATTCTCGGACATTCTTAGATGACTGGCCAAGTTAGACAAAAAAAAAAAAAATTGTAACATAAGAAAAAATGTTCTCTGTGGGGAAATTTCTTTTGACATTTTCATTATCAAACTAAAAACTTTTAAGTCGACTTTTTATTTAGTCTAGATTTCAACATTAAAATTACCAATGTGATAGAATTAACTTAATAGATTTAGAAAATAATAATAATCAAAATAAAAGTCCAAGCTCGTATAACCAAAAATAATTTAAATAATTAATAAAATTATGATTTAATTTTAAATAAATATCTCAAAATAAGTTTTTTAAACACTTAGAAAGGAATATATTAGATTGATTCAGGTCAACACGTTAAACATGTAACCCCGATCATAAACTCCACATAATTTAATAATATTTTTTTATTTTAATTATATCATAATAAAATATAAAAATTAATTCAAAATCAATTAAATATTAAATGTTAAAATTAAAAAAACAATAAAAACTAAACAAAACAATAAAACTAAAAAATCAAAAATAAAAACAAAAACAATAATGAGATCAAGCCAAGCACATGAGCCTTGTGGCCTAATATGTCTGAGCTAAAAAATAAAAAAAAACTTAGCCACATTGACTAGAGGCAAGCCCGCACACCAAGGTAATACTATTTTTTTTTTTGTTTACTTTTACAAGGGGCAGACAACCATTTTTTTTGGAAAAAAAAAGAAAAAAAGATGATGCATTACTTGCTAACTCAAAATTTAACTATCACTGTGATGACAAAAACTAGATGAGAGGTTTTCTAGGTTAAAAAATTAGGTTTTCAACCCATTTTCACCCCCCAAAGCCTATTAAATACCACAAAAACTAACCTAAATCACCTAATAAACTAAGTACCATATTTTCAGATAAAATAAATATTCAAAATTACCATCATCAAACCCTATCATTGAACGAAACTAATTATTACTATAAAAGATGAGTTTTTTTTTTGAAAAGTGGTTGAACCAGCAACTCTTTTTTCATTATTTTTTAGTAAGTTTTTCTTTCTTTTCTATAATACAGTTATGGAACAAAAAAAATTTAATATCAAAATGAAAGTTATCATGAATTTAAGATTAACTATGCCTTTTCTTTATATTTTATATCTTAGTTCTTTGTAATTTAATTTAATATATTTAATTTAATTAAGCCATAAAAGGATTAGATTAAAAGAAAAAAAAAGTTTAAAAACGAAAAAAAAAAAAGTTAAGATGCTTTTTATATTAACAATGAATGAAAATCGTAATCTTTTACTATATTGTATAATTGGAAACACAGATTCTTTTCTCCAAAACGGTACCTTTTTTGTTTACAAAATATCAATTAATATTCTCTAGCAAGCGTTGCTGGGGGCATTTGTTGGATAGATAAACCCATAAAAAAAAAATTCCAACTTTTTCTCTAACATATATATATAAAAAAAAAAAGGAAAATGATATTTAATTAAAGGTAACGTCTTGGAATAAAAAAGATATAAACAGCTAGTTCGAAGAAGACGAGATAGAACATGAAACAAATATGAAGTTATGTTTAATAGTTGAATACAAAACATAGATAAGAAACATGCAATATTTGGAACAATAAAAGATATATCCATGTTTTCTGTTTGGTTGATAAGAAACTCATATACATGGAAAATATTATACCAATATTTTATATAATCTACATGTTTTTATAAATATTTTGTAAATATTCAAGAAATTTATATTAAAATTAAATTTTATAACTTAGATTTTTATGATATACTTTATAAAAACAGCTAAGATATTTATCTTAAAAAGTTTATATATACATAGCTTTATTTCTCTAGATAAAAGGTCTATCAAAACTTATCTCTCTAGACTTTATATTTCTTGACAATATATGTTTAAAAAACACAAGTATGATACAAGATTTAAACAAGGCTTAAAGAATAATTAAAGCCTAGAGAATATTTATTCTTCTTGTCACCTAAACAAACACTATGCTAACTTGACATTTGGAGTGTTTTTCTTGCACATGTTGTTAGGTCTCCTAAGTCTTCCAGATCTAGTTTTATCATCCAATGAAAAGCACCTCTAATCTTTCTACTGATAATTTTTCTAGCCTTATCAATTTTTATCAAGCCCGCTAAATCCTTCGAGTCTAGTTTTATCAGCCTATGAAAAGCGCCTCAATTTATCTACTGATGATTTTTTTCAGCCTGATTAATTACCGTGATCTGTATGAACTGAGTAAAAAACCAGTTCATTCTAGTTTTTCAAAATCCTTTTTTATGATCGGCGAAACCCCAAAACAATTATAACTATGCTAGCGATTATGTCTAAGGCTATACCAGCGACATGCCAGCGGCTAAGGTAGCAGTTATGCCTAGGCCATGCTCTATATGGCTACATTAGAGGTTTTTCTTGTATATATTTAGCAGCGTATGAAAAACACTCCTAATCTTTTTAGTGAGAATTTTTCAGCCTCATCAGAAACAATATTAACAAATTACATAAAATTATGTTTTATCCTTATATATATTATCACCGAACATGCAACATTTGGAACAATAAACAAAGATAATTATTTTCACTTTAGTTTATATGTGGAGTATTATTTCTTAAAACTAACTTAAAATGATAATTTCTTTGCTTATCGAAATCATGTTAGAAAAGAATTTGTTATCACGATAAAAAGATAATTTATTGCAAAAAAGATAATATAAATAAATTATGATTGACTAAGTCATTAAATCAAATATGTTTAATAATAAAAAATAGTTAAATCAATTATATATAAAATAAAATATTTCTATCAATACTTCCAAATGTTTATTTCCAACATGTTATGTTTTTTTTATTTCATCCATTTATAATCATTATCTATTTTTCTATAGTTTAATTAAAATAAAACCAACTTATTAGATCCAGTTAGAGCTATAACTCAAGTCGTTTATTTTTTTTTATTATTTCTTTGAAATGTGTTTTCAGCATCTTGTTAGATAAGCTAGAAATAAATAATGTATTTACATGTATCACTAGCTAATAAAAAAAATAATACGGGTGAAAGAGGTGGTTTTTTAATTGTGTATCATCTCATAAAATATTATTCATTTCAAGAGTTTTGGATTTTACGGGTTAACTTGGTTTTTTTTCTTTTCTAAATATATGTTTCTTTCTCGAATTTCATACTTCAATATTTGATTTATTAGAAATTAAGTTTTAAGATTTATTTTGACTTACTTTATAAGTAGTTAGCTTTGTTACATGACCCGAGTTTAAGGTTGGGTAGGTTAACCCAGTTGACTCATTGGTTTGCTTTCTATAAGATTATCTTGGTCTTATGACTGAGGTTACTTGTTTTGCAGGTTAACTCGGGTAGGACTTAAGTCATTTTATCGTGTATTTTTTTGGATTGATTTTTTTCTCAATTTTATCCTTCAATAATGAGTTTATTAGAAATTAGACTTTATTGTTTATTTTGATTTAATTTTTATAGAATTATTATAGTTTTATGACTGGGATTGCATGTTTAATAGATAAACTCGGAACTTGAGTTATTTTTTTATTTATTTTTTTATAAGATTATTCATGGTTGGGCACTATTGTAGGTATATAGTATCAGGGTAATTAGATAGCACTCGGTTCATTAAAAACTTGAAGTCCATGCAACACGTTAATTAAATTTTTTTAAGGATGATATGATAAGGTATATGAAGAGAAAAAACACCATTGTTTTGAACTACTTAGAGATTATTAGGTACTAGAGTAGCTTCCATATTTTTTCAAGTTTAAAGAAAAAATTGTTCGATAAGTTAAATAATTTATGTTTTTTTAATGATACTTATATATTAAAACCTTGGTTTTGTAGAAATTAAAATAATTTTATTTATTTATTTTGTATATAAAAATTCACCTCACAACAGCTTTAATCAAATATATATGTTTTTTCATTTTTTTTAAAAAATTATAACTAAAAATATTTTTTAAAAAATTATTTTTCAATCATAATTATAAAAATTATCACACTTACGAACATAAATGTCACAAGTGTTGTTTCAATATTTTTCCACTTGCTTTTAAGTGAATAGATAACATTAAATAAATTATATTACAATTGTAATTATAGTGTGTTGTATTAGGTTTTTTATTTATGAAAAAGGTAACAAGATTTGAATCCTAACCTAAACAAATTCTCTTTGTTATTTGTTTTTTTAAATTGTTTTAATCAAATTTGATTGAATCAATTTATTAACTAAATCTTGAATTATTAACATTTTTAAATTATCTCATTAATTTGAACCGAAGTTAACATCATTGTTTAAGGGTACAATGAGTTTTACATTTACAATTTTTCCCTTCCATTCTTTTTCCCCTTAATTCACAATAGGGCACTTATCAAAATTGGTTTATATATATATATTGTGCATCGATTAGGTTTTGAGACCAAAAGGTTCATACTAAAATGAAGGTGGCATTCAGCCATATCAGCGGCACAATCTTGAGGAAAGGACAGATGGGTTTTACTAATTTGTATGCTTTAAAGACCCACATGTGAGCAGAGCAGCTGCCGGAGGGCAAAGCATGGAGTGCAGAATCAGTGAAAACTGGATTGCAGAATGGCTTTATTTTCTTGTTTTTCAGCTTTTTAGCTGTTGCATAGATACCACTGCACTGCACTGTTTGGCAGACTGGCACCATTTTACAACCTAGTTTAAGCTCGAAATTCAGAGGGAGTCAGCCACCTAGAAGTTCCTCCAAGTCTAACGAACACATACGTGTCAAGTATTTAATTACAACTTAATTCCAGTTTTTATTAAAATTAATCGATTAATCCACGTAATATAAGAAATAATTATTTTTAATCCAATGGAGATCTTTCTCAATTTAATAATTTTTCTTTTCAAAAAACTGCTTTTCTATTTTACTTACATCTCTTTTTCTTTAGGAGAAAAATCTAAAAACAATTGTCGAGATCTAAATTATAAATGGATTTATAAATATTTAGCTTGCTAAAACATAAATACTAATTAATGAATTTGCTAAACTACAAGGATTGAATTATTTTCTTCCACTTCCTCTTTGTTCTTCGATTTTTTTTTTTTTTTTTTTGTTCAATGTCGACGTGAAAATATTTTATGGTGTGCTTGGTTGTTGCATCAAATCCCTTGTTATCCCAAGGAGACAGGTTGACGATTAAGATTTTTATTTAAAAAATATTAAATTCAAATCCTAAAATCCACACAAAGAAAAACCCACCTTCCGAATCCCATACATTCAGCTGATTTCATGATCTTTAATTTTGTGATTTCCTTTACAAAACTGGCTAAACTGCTTTGAAAAAAAGGGATAAAAGATTAATTAAAAAAGAGAGGGGAGGAGGAGAGCTTAATGATGAAGCTTTGTCATGAATTATTGAATGTTTACGGGGCCATAAAGTTTTTATTGTTTTTGATCAAGAATATATCTACTTAATTTGCTGACCTAATTAAAAAAAAATATTTATGATAAATTAAAAAATTCATAAAAATTAAAAATAGTTTGAATTCTACTAAATAATTTTTTTAAAAAAATCTCATGTGCATCATTAGACACCCCTAAATTTCCAACTTTTAACTTATTATTATTATTATTATTACTGCTGCTGCTGCTAAGTTCTACTTAATTTTTTAATTTAATTTGAATAAAAATAATTACAACAGTCAGTATGATGCAATATAATCTCCAACACTTAAATCACATTAAGTAAAAAAAAAAAAAAAGTGGGGGCCCAATCTCTGGTAACTAAGAGGGCCATCTTCTTAAATTTGTAATATAAAGTTCTGCAAAGTTTTTTAGCCCTTTCCTTCCTTCCGTCCATTGCCACTGCACTGGCGCACACGCCCTGTGGTTCCAGAGAAACACCTAATGCACCTCATGAGAAGTTAAAGTAGCCCATTCTCATGACACCTAACATGCGAATTGAGCCAGCCTTGACAACTCATGACACCCGTGAGCCCGTCTATATAAATATGAAACTGACTCCACAAATCAAGAATTAGAAAACTCCAACGTAGACTAGTTACAAGGCTATAGAGATTGTGTGTGTAAGAGAAACTAGTTAGAGAAGATGGACAGCAAGAAAAAGAATGATGCTAATTGCTTTCAAATGCCCCTTCACTACCCCAAATACTCCATGAAAGATTACCAAACCATGCCTGAATGGCAGCTTGACAGGCTCCTTGCTGATTATGGGCTACCTGTACACAACGACTTGGCTTACAAAAGAGAGTTTGCAATGGGAGCATTTCTGTGGCCTAACTTTCAGCAAGAGCAGAAGCCTTCTCCTTGACGTAGCTCTTTGCGCTTCTCTTCTTGCAAGGAAAAAACAACAGTTATGAATTGTCATGTTGAGTAATAGGCTTTTGTTATGCCCTTGTTATCTTTCTGGCTAGCTGCTTCCCTTATATTTGATATCTTCATAATAAGAAAGTGAGCTTGGTGTTATGAATTTGGTTCCTCATGTGTGTGTGTGTTCCTTTTTATTTTTTACTTCTGCCGTTTTTTCTTTTTATATTTCGGTGATAGGATTAACTAGGACTTGTGAGTCGGCCTCCATTGCTGCCGGGTTCACACCGCTGCTGCAACTTGTCTGCCGAAGAGGTGAGGAGGACCATCTTTTTCGACCTTCTTTTCATTTTGCTAGGAGTAGGTGCTTGCCCTTAGTTGATTGGGGTTGTTACTAACAGACGTGAATATCGGTTCAAATGGTTTGGTTCGGATAAAAAAATTACTTTTCAAATTTCTAAACTGTATCAAATTCAAATAACCAAAGTGATCGGTTTGGTTTTAACTTTTGTTACAACCGAAGAAGTCTAAATAGGCAAAAATAAAAAAAAGTTGGGGCTATTTTTATCAAAATTTTGATTTTCTTAGACAAAAAAGAGTTTGCTTGGTTTAATTTGATTTCTTGGTTTTCTAGTTTGATTTCTCCATTCGTTTCTTTTTTCTTTTTAATTTCTAAAATCAAAAATCAAAAATCAAAATAGAAACCAAACCAAACAAAAATCAATAATAAAATTAAATATGTTTAAACTAAAATAAGAACGGTATTTATTTTGTTAAAACTCTTTAAAATAATTAATATTTTATTATTGTCAAAGATGAATTCTTTATCTTTAAAGTTTTTATTGCTCCTCACTTGTGCAGTCAAGATTTTTATAGTGTGGCTTTAAGATTCTAACAGCATTATCTTGATTTAGATGCGCTTTTAAATTAAGAGTTTTGAACTAAAATAAAAGGACTCAATTATTTCTCAACAAAGTGATCAACCAAAGTTTTAGATTTTTAGAAGGAAAATCAAAATATAAAAAGAAAAAGAAAAACACTACAAATAAGGTGAGAAAAAACATCTAAAAATCTGAAAAACATTCAAGTTAAAAACTCTTCTTTCACCTACTTGTTTTTATATAAATTTTAGAAAATAAAAGATTGAAGAACCAATAATAATTAATTCTCAGAGTCATCAATCTTTGATTAGTCATCATAAATCAATAATTAAATCTAAAAAATATTAAGATTTATTTGGGTAGAAAAATAAAAAAAATAAATTAATTTTTTATTTATCTATAATTTATTTAAAACATATTAATTAAATAAATTTCTAACACAAAGACTCTTAATTGCTACAGCTCCAAATTTTCCGGGCAAAAGCCAAAGCATGAGATACGTTCACTCTTCGATTTGGTTGTAGGAAAAAAAAAAAAAAGAGCATATTGCAGCCCCATTTCCAACACGTTGAATCCAAAATGCCAATATTCCACTTCTTAAAAGCAGAAAGAATGTCGAGATAGAGAAAATTAAAAAAAAAAAAAAAACTTTCCGTTGAACTGGAAAAATTTTGCCGATAAGAAAAAAAAGAGGAAACAAATTGGACATAAAACGTGATATAAAGCAAAGCATTGTATTTCCTATTTAAAACTATGGTTACTACATATATTTCCATAATAGTTATTTCCAATTTAAAAACTAGGGTTACTGCTTGTATTTCCATAATTGTCTCTGTATATGTCGGTTTTATTTCCCGTTTAGCATTCCTGATGCTAGAAGGAAACATTCCTCTTTAAAATACAGGCTGCAATCAATACTAGGATCTCTCTTCTTGTGGAATCAAGGGTATTTTTTGGATGCTGGCTAATAAAAAACATGGGGCGCGGGCGCTACGTCTCTGGTCTTACTCTTCTTTTTCCTGAAGGAACCCACAAGGAAAACTGTGGCTGCCACAAAGTGCAAGAGGAGAATAGAAAAAACAAGGAACCCAGTACCAGTACTCGTAGTTTGCTCCCAAAGATGATTAGAGAGGACACCGGTAGCAGCTTTCAGATGCCACTCCACTACCCAAAATACACCAAGGAGGATTATGAAGACATGCCTGAATCGAAGATTGACCTTCTCCTGGCTTCCTATGGCTTATCTACTCATGGTAACTTGAACTACAAGAGAAAGTTTGTAATGCAAGCCTTTCTGTGGCCTGATTCTTCCACCAAAGGAAAACAAAGTTCTTGAGCCGTTTATTAGGGCTCGCTTAGAAAACCACTTCTTTAATATAACTAGGTTTGTTCTACAAGCTACGATGTTGCATTTGGTTAATTAGTTTTAACCAAAAGTTTTGAAATGATGCGAAGTAAAATTCATTTTGCATCACGTACATGTACTAAGAATTAAGTGGCATTATCATATGATATGAAGTTTTGGTGGGTTTTATCTATCTTAATTGAAATCTTAGGAGAAAAAAAATGTGATTATGATTAAAAAAAAAAAAATTCATAAAACGTTTACTTCTCGAACCTTGATTTGTAGTTTGAATTCTACAAATTAGACACCACTAGATTTCCAACTTTAACATGCTTGTAGTAGTGGCCAAATCTCTGGTAACTAAGAGGGTCATCATCTTAAATTCGTAATATAAAGTTTTGCAAATTTTGTTTGCCCTCTCCTTCCTTCTGCCCAATGTCACTGCACTGGCGCACACCCTATAGCTCTAGAGAAACAACTATAATGCACCTCATGAGAAGTTAAACCAACCGATTCGCATGACACCTGATGACATGCAAATGGAGCGCCAGCCATAACAATCGACACCCATGAGTCCGTCTATATAATAAGAAACTATCTCCCACGAATCAAGAATTAGAAAACTCCAACCTAAACTAGTTATAAAGTTAAGGATATTGTGTAATAGAAATTAGTTAGAGAAGATGGATAAGAAGAAAAGGAATGGTGCTAATTTCTTTCAAATGCTTCTTATCACTACCCCAAATACACCATGAAAGATTACCATACCATGCCTGAATGGCAGCTTGACAGGCCTGTACACAATGACTTGGCTTACAAACCAGAGTTTGTAATGGGAGCATTTCTGTGGCCTAACTTTCAGTAAGAACAGAAGCCTTCTCCTTGACATGGCCCTTTGCGCCTGTCTTCTTGCAAGGAAAAAAAAAAAAAAAGGTTAAGATGGTTGAACTGTGAGTGTCATTACCCAATTCTGGGTTATTTTTTAAAATTTATTTTTTTTCAAAAAAAATCAAAAAAATAAAATAAAGGCTGGCAACTTGGAGAAAGTAGGCCGGGAAATCAAGCTGTAATTTCTAAAGGAAATTCAAGGTCTAATTGTATCCCATTATGCCAAAAAATAGAGAAAAAAATGCAAATTCAAGGTCAAATTAAATGATTATTGGACGAATTTGCATAAAAACTAAGTCTGGTGACATAATTAAATTTTTAATAGGCCAATTTGATTTAATCATGGGCCAAATTAAATTTTAATTATGTTTAACAATTAATCTGGGTCCAATTGAAGGATTTAATTAAGTGCAAGGACTTAATTATACTTTAAATGGGTCAAATTAATTTTAATTGGGGCATAATTGGTGAAAAATTAAGTTTGGGTGCCTAATTTTGGCTTAATTGAGGAGATTGAAATTTTAAGAAACCAAATTTAATTTTCTCCAAGTTAATTGGTTGAAATTAGGGGTCAAATTGCAAGAAAATTGAAAGTTTAATGGTCGATTAGAGGTTAAATTGACAAAATCCGAGACCAAGGACCATATTGCAATAGGCGTGTAACTTTGAGGTTTCAATTGAAGTTTATCAGGGGCTTAATTGCATTAAATCCAAAGTTTAGGGTCAATTAGGGGTTCAGTTGAAGAAATTAAAAGCTGGAGGACTAAATTGAAAATCAGTTTAAATCCCTAATTCAACCTAAAACGGCATCGTTTTGAGTAAAAAAAAAAAAAAGGAGGACCAGACGTCGTCTAGTCACTATTTATTGTCTTCCCCGTTTTACTCGAAAGAAAACGCGTGGGAGCCTTATTTGCAGGTGCATTTAATGCTTGATTTCTCCATAAAATCGAACAAAACTTGCACGAAACGAATCCCCTACAGTTCATCTACAGGCCCCTGTGAACGTTTCAGGATGAATGACAGCACGACGACACCGGCAACGGCATGAAGAGGTCAACTCAGGCAGCCTTTTCCTGCAGATTTGAAAACTCACAGAGGCTACTTTGAACCAACGGTTGGGATCCTTCCCAACCAAGGGCTGAAATTTTACCCCAGTGTAGACGAGATTACCCTCTTCCACCGCCTATAAATAGAGGCTCCATTGATGACCTAAGAGAAAAGAAAATCAGGTCTAAAAATCACAAAAAACTAGGCTTCTCCCTAGTTTTTTTTCTGCAACGAGTCTTCTCTCTTCGTCGTGGCCTTCAGCCACCACCACCCTCATAACCGGTCTTCCCAACATCAGCTACACCACAGGAAGCCACCTACCGACCACCAAGAGCCATCATAAACCTTTCTCTCTCCTCTCTACAGCTCCTCACATTTTCTTCTTCTTATCTGCTTCCTCTGCCACCGGCCACCATCACCTCAACCGAAGCCTCCTGAGCCACCGGCCAGAGATCCCCAGCACGACCAAAGACCCTCACCATCTCAGGTGGTTGTCCTCCCTACATTGCCTCCTTCTTCTTCGTCGAGGCTGCTGCATGCCGAATCCATTTCTACATGCAGCGGCAGAATAATTATCATGCCTTTAGGCCGGGCCAGTTTTTGGCCCAGGTCAAATGGCTGGGCTGATCCGGCCGGGCCCTTTTTTAAAAAAATAAAAACAAAAATAAAAAAAAATTCCAAAAAATTTCAAAAATCTTTCGAAATTTTTTTTTGATTTTTCTCGCATATTTTTCTACCACTTTTGTATCATATCGGATTGTATATTTACACCGTAAAATACAAATTCGGTATTAAAATACCCAGTTTTCTCCAAAAAGTTTCAAAAAAAATTTTCAAAACATTTTCAAAAAGAAAAAAAATATTTTGTTGCATACGGCCAAATCCTAAAATTTTTCCAAGCATATTTTTTATATAAAAAAAACTGCATCTTTTTCATGTTTAAAAAAATCCAAAAATAGATATCATAATCAATTTATGATCATCTATTAGAGTTTGACCAAAATATAAAAAACCTTTTTTCCAATTTTTTAGGGTCCAAATGTAGACTTTAATATTTGTGGGTGTAAAATTACACGATAAAATACACCCTCAGGTGTTAAAGATACAAAGTGCAAATAGATGCGATGCTAAAATTCAGACTTTAGAACGGTTAGGATTTAACCCGATAAGGTAGAAACTCTCTCATGAATAGAGATCTGCTTTGAGCCTTAGAAAAAACTAACGAATAGAAACCCGACTTAGAAAAAAAAACAATCAAACAACAATGCAGAGTACCTTAGGTAGGGTGTACTGGGGGTGATGTGCCTTCCCCTTGCACAACTAGTCCTTTACTCAAACTCTCGCAGACCATCGGTTCCTAGTGACCATAATACTAGGTGGCGACTCCTGAACCCTAATCTTAATTTTATGATTAAATTCAAAAAAACATTTCCAACACACCACACCTCACACAGGAGGCACGACAAGAGCCTCAGCCGTCGCCAGACGACGTCGCGCTGAGCTCGCGCACCCCGCGACATTGAGTAATAGGCTTTTGATATGCATAAGTACATATTTACAATGGTCTAAGTCAGGTAATAATCTAACATCCTTGGGTTTAACTATACGCTACGTCCAAATATATATGGGTTTGATGAGATGTCAGCTACATACTGAGTCCAAGTACATGTGATTTTAGCAAGAAGCTAAACCCAATATTCTTGGGTTCAATGATGCATTAAGCCTAAATACACGGGGGTTTGATAAGATATCAAACCCAACACTCTTAGGTTTAGCTACGTGTTAAACTCAAGTACATATAAGTCTGTTGAAATGTCAAATCCAATATCATTGGGTTCAACTACATGTTGAGCCCAAACATATGTGGGTCTGAAGTGATGTCAAGCCCAACATTCTTGTGTTTAGTTACACGCTGAGCCCAAATACATGTAGGTTTGATAAGATGTCAGACCCGACACCTTTGGGTTCAACTACGCGCTAGAACCAAATGAGTTTGGCAAGATGTCAAACCTAACATCTTTAGGTTCAACTACGCATTGAACCCAAGTGCATATAGGTCTAGAGAGGTGCTAGATCCAATATACTTGGAGGGTTTAGCTATGCGCTAAGCTTAAATACATATGATTCTAGAGAGATCCCAAATTCAACATTTATGGGTTCATCTACGCGCGGAGTCTAAGTACATATATGTTTGGCAAGTTTCCAAACCTATCACCTTTGGGTTTGGAATCAATGCATGTACAAATACATATGGAATTGATCATCTTTGTAGGCCTCATAGTAGGTCATGAGGATTTGTTTATTTATTTTTATATCTTTTAACATAAAATATTATAAGTCAATAATAATCATTTACCTACATCCTAGGTGTATAAAAGTCTCCTAAGAGCCTACTATATTTCCATTAACATTAATATTGTGTAAGGAATATATATCCCTTATTAATATTGTATAAAAGATATTCATCCTCCATCAATACCATCAGGTATAAATGGTATTGCAACCCCTTCATTCAAGCAACATGATAAAATTTAGAGGTCATGTATACCCTTTGAACTATTCAGGTGAAATTTTCACAATTTTTCTTATTCTCCAAGTATTCATACTCTTATTTTATTATACATAAGTAAGAACAAACATTCTGGTTCTTAGAATTTAAAGCTTATTCTTTTATTTATTAATTTTTTTTATTAAAAGTCAATGACTTTATCATAAGAGAGTCTTTAAATCCCACAAAAAAGGATTGTTTTGCAGATGTTGGGTCTTTTATCCCCAATCATCAACATCGTGAACCTTGAAGAAGGGAATATTGACTTTAATGTATGATCACCCTCTATCAAACAATTAAAAACCTTTATTCCTGAGCATATTGGATTTTGAGACATCATCAATTAGAGTCATCTGTGGGACCTGATAAAAAAAAAAGTCAACAACTGTTCTTCCTGAACTAGTTTTTAATATCCCTAACTGCAATTAATGATAAACAATCAAGAAACCTATAGGATGGGACATGTCATGAACCTCCATACAATTGTTGGCATGTCTACTCCATCAAAATTTAAACAACTCATCAATCAGGCGCAAGCCCTAACCTAAGCCGTGTTGACATCCTAGAGGCAATATCTGGCCTTGCCACCTTATTAAGTCCTAGCACATAAAGTGACTCCTTCAGTCTCAACCACAAGTAGTCCTCTCTACCAAGAGACAATTGTATTATCCAGAGAAGGCTAGCAAATCTTCTTAGTCCCTTTAAAGATCTTTCTGGCCACCACAAGATTGAAGTTAGTAGTCAAACCTACCATTCTAAACCAGAATTATCCAGTCCCCTGAGCTTATTTGATAACGATTGAGAAGAAGTATGTATGGTAAACATACCTAAGATGAAGTCTACTGTCCTTTTGAGATAAATTAATCGTTTTTATCTAAGCGAGTCTTGCACACCCTCATTAATAAGAAGTAAATCTCCACAAAGATGATTTTGAACAACTATGATGGTCTCGTGGATCCATAAAAAAAAATCCAAAGCATGTGTAGCAATCTTGAATTGGTCATCCAAGACAGTGATGTTATGTGTAAGATCCTCCTCACGACGTTAAAGGATCAGCACGAGCCTGATATAACAACCTAGAGTCAGGCTGTATCATGGGTTTTAATAACCTATATGCTAAACTTGTGCCATGGTTCATCACCAGTATAGCCACAAAAAAGAGCTCAACATAACTCTTTGATGTTACTCAATCAGAAGGGAATCCACCAAGATGTATTTGAAGATGTTCAACAAAGAAATTAAATGCTCAAGATAAAGGAATTGATTGAGCCAATAGCCTCAAAGGCTTTGATAAATAGAGTGAGGGAACATCCATTATGGAAAGATTTGTATGCTTTATATGACATAAGTTTATTGAAGGTAAAGCAAGTCATGAAGAATCAAATAGGGGTGGAAGAAGCTGGTATGTTGAGGCACGACCCTTCTTATTTCTACCAGAAGGTTGAGGATGAGGAACCTTTCAAACAGAATTGCTCTCCCAATATAGATAATGAATCTAATAAAGGTTAGTAAAGGATTGCATACAATACCCTGAAACGAGACATACGACTCCCTTGAATGCCACCCTTATAAAAGTGTTTGCAGTCATCACAAGAAAAGACTTTGTTCAAAATCCATCTTCTATGGTGTCGCCTCTACACACACGTACCCCAAGAAGTGTTTTTTATTCCAAGGGATAAAGGGCGTGATATAAAAGGTTGCTTCACACTGAAGAAAGAGATTAAGAGGTAGATAGTCAAGGGTTATCTACAACAATTTGTCAAGCCACATTCCTATATGGAATGTGATAGAAAAAAGCCCATCCAACTTGCCCAAGACCTACCTAAAATCATTGGTGGACTCTACAGTTGGCTTTGAGTTCCTAAGTTATTTGGATGCTAATTCAGGATACTATTAATTCTATTACATCAAGAAGATGAGGATAAGACTTGTTTTATAACTGAAGAAGTAACTTCTTGCTACAAGATAATGCCTTTTGTCCTGAAAAATGCAAGGGCTACTTATGAACGCATGGTTAAAAAGGTGTTTAAGCACCAGTTTGGGAGGATCATTGAAGCTTATATGGATGACATGGTGGTGAAAAACATAACTTTTAAACATCTAAAAGATTTGAAAAAGTTTTTTTTTGTCTTGTGTAAGTGTTAGATTAAGCTAAATCCTTCCAAATATGTGTTCATTATCAGATGAGGAAAATTTTTGGGTTTTCTTATAAACAGCAAGGGAATAGAGCCCAATCCTAAAACGATTCAGGCAATATTGGATATAAGTCTTCGTTAAAAGGTTAAAGATGTTCAATGTCTCACTCAGAGATTAGCCCCTTCAACAATTTTATACTTAGGCTTGGGGGATACAACCTACCATTCTTTAAGATTTTGATGAATATCACAAAATTTAAATGGACACCAGAGTGCTAGAAAGCTTTTGAAGAGCTTAAAGTTTATCTCTCATCTCCTAAGATCTTGTCACAGCCAACAGAAAATAAGAGTTTATTCCTCTATCTTAGGGTTTCAGACCAGACAATCAGTGTTGTGTTGGTAAGGGAAGAAGAAGGCATATAACAACTAGTTTACCATTCCAATCAAAAACTTCATGATGCTGAAACAAGATATTTAAAAGTGGACAATATACCCCTAGCTTTGGTAAGCAACTCTAGGAAACAAAAACCATACTTCTAGGATCACCAAGTTATGGTACTAAAAGACTAGTTCCTATAATAAATCCTCTATAAGCCAGACATGTGTAGATAGCTAGTGAGGTTAACGATCGAATTAGGAGAACATGGACTCCTATATCATCCAAGACCAACTATTAAAGGGCAAGTCATGACAGGTTTATAGCAATATGTTATTTTAAGAATGATTTCTAAGATAAACCTATTCCAATATCTGAATAGCCAATCCCCTTAATAGAATTTGAAATGCCCCCAAAGTCCATACACCTACCTTAAGAATTATATGTTGATGGATCTTCTAATTTTGAAGGAAGTGGTACTGGGGTGGTACTTATGAGCCTTTATTGGTAGGTCTTTGAGTATGGGATTCGTTTTGAATTTTCATCAACCAACAATGTGTTAAAGTATAAAGCTTTCCTAACAAGATTGGGCCTGGTAGAATTCTTAGAGGCTTTGCTTCTACATATCCAGAGTGACTCCCAATTTACCTGATTGAATAGTGGTAAATCTTTTTTTATTACCACCAAAGGTTCTTGCCAAGTTGTCATCGATACAAAAACAACATAAATGACTTCTTAAAAGGTAAAATTGAAAGGGATGTTGCATTGTCAGTACTGTCTGGTGAAGACTAATGTTATTCGTTATAATTTGAATGTCATGTATATCAAGAAGAATGTGTTTGACAATATTTTTAACATGGTCATGGAAATGATAGAGAAAACTAAGGACACTAATAGATCTAGTTTTGTATTGTGATTGTCATAATAATATAGAGTTGCTTAATGATAAGTTACGTGTTGCAAAGCTAAAAGTCACCTTCATATTAGACAATAATACATATCTTCTTGTCCATGTATAGCTTAATAGTCTGTGATTTCCTGATGAATATGCTTCGAACATAGTTATATTATTGAATTTAGAGGAATGCAAATTATATGGAATGAAGAGTCATAATTTTCATCTGTTTATATAAACATTTATTCCAATTACTTGTAAAGATTTTTTTCCAAAAGAGATATAGGATGCACTAACTGAGATTATAAATTAGTTACTTTTTTAGAGATATTTATTGGAGCAAGTTACATGCCCACCACATGAAGCAACTTCAAATAAGCATTATTAAGACAATCTATAAACTTGAAATAATCTTTCCTATATCCCTCTTCAATTTAACAGAGTATATGTCTATATATTTAGTGTATAAGGTAAAAGTTGGAGAGCTTGTGCAGTATACATGGATGTATCTATTAAAGAGGTTAGGGATTACATGTATCATAAGTGACTGTCATTTATATTTTTGTAAATATAATGTAGTTATTCATATGTACTTACTTTCTTGTAAATACATGATCAAAGTTAAAAAAGGTAAAAAAAAAAAAACAAAGTGCATGGTGAGGCTTATATTGTTAAAGAGATTTTTGTATTTACCTTGTATTATTTTAAGTCTCATTTGAGAACAATGATCAACCACGTTCCAAGACATTATGATGATGGTAAACTATCTTCAAGTGGGAATTTGTCAATATCTTATCATCTTGGGTGACCATTATCAAAGAATGTCATGAGAAAAAGATATTTCATAGACATCGAATTTAGACAAGCAAATAATTATATACTATTCAACTGCAATAAATTGAGATATTTTGTTTAGTAAGTCAAGTTTACAGTTATATAGTTTTAAACCATTTTCCCTTATATTCTCATATAGACTCAATTCATTAATTTTTTTTAGACAACATCATTAATTATTATTATCCTAAAATCCAAATGCAACTGAAGCTCAAATTATTTAATTACAAGATTAATAATTTGCTACGTGGTTTAAAACATATGTGAGTATTTAATAAATTCATAACTCTTAAGAAAAGATTTGTTTATGTTTTGACCTGGACCGTTAACGGTCGTTAATTAACTTTAACTAGGTTTTCAACATAGAAGATAATGTTGGTAGACAAAAGTTTCTATCTTTGAGTCCTAAAAGAAAGATCCAGTGTTATAATAGGTATTTCATCAATGAATATGTCTTCCATACCAAAGACTATGTTGCGGGTAGAAAGATATATAATTGTGACGGTTTGTGTAAAGAGTTCAACTACCAATGAGTTTAAAGTTGATTATTATGGCAAGTTACTAAAGGTTATTGAATTGCAATATCATAGCGAGCAAGATACATTGGTTTTATTCAAATATTATTGGTATGGCACCGATAGAGAAATTAGAGTAAATTTTCATCATGGTATAGTCAAAGTAAATAAAATAGGTCAACTTCACAACGTCAATGATGTTTGTTTTTGCTAAATAATGTCAACAAGTGTATTATATATACACTACTTTTTTTAGAAAGAATCATGATAGAGTTGATTGGTTATCCATTAAGAACACCAAACATAGGAGTTATATCAAAGTTAAAGTTGTTGAAGATGATAATAATAAAGTATTTAGGTGAGATGATGTATTCCAAATGGATAAGTTAGTTGATCCATGTTGAATTGCTCCATCTACTGAGTTAGAAAATACAAATTTTTTAGTCACCGAGAATACTTATATGGATGTTGATTTGATGTTGACGAGTTAAATGATATATTGAGTACCAATGGATTTACTAGAGTAAATAAAGATGAAGAAATCGACCAACTTGAATTTGATGAAGAAAATGATGAAAATGAAGTTGAAGATTTTAATTAAAGGGTATTGCATTGATTTAGATGTAAAACAATCATTATGTAAAACTCACACACGTACACTAACTTTGTAATGCATTATATTTTTTATATTTGTTGTGTTTGTGGGATTAAAGTTACCAATTGTTGGTTTAAAAGTGTTCGGTGTTATTGTTGTTATGTATTTAAGTTGGCTAGGGGATCATATCAAGCTAAAAATATTATCACAAATAGCAATGGAATAATCGATGGAAGTGCATTTTCATTAGATACTTTCAGAAGGTTTGAGAAATGGTGACAGACACACCAATGGATGTGCATTTTCCTTGGAATATTCCAGTAGGTATGAGAAATGGTGATGGGATCACCGATGAACTAGATGCCATCGGCAAAGTCCAATAGGTTTCAGAAATATGACGGAATTTTTGAAAAAATAAAAAAAATTAAAAAACTAATTAAATATCCATTGGTGATTCTGACAGCATATGTTGACATGTTAATATACTGATGGAATTTCTTATGGAATTTTTGTCGATGATTTTATATTATAACCTGATCCCCTTTTTCTTTTCTTTTAATCTCTGTTGCAAGCTTAAAAAGAAACTCTCCCCCCCCCCTCTCTCTGTCACCACCCCTTTTCTTTCTCTCACCATCCTCAGTCACTCAATGTTATATATATATATATCTCGATCCTAGGCCCGCTCGCTGCCAAACCCCTCTCTCTTAATCTTTTTAAGGTAAGTCTCCTCTAAAGTCTTTATAGTTGCCAAAAAAATATTATTATTGTGTGATTATGATTTTAATTTTGTGTTGTGCATTACATTATTTGTAATTGTTGTTGTTATTGTTATTGTTGTTGTGTGCATTTTTCCAACAAATTTTTAAATGTATTATTGTTGTTGACAATTGTGTTGTGCATAAACATTTAAATAAAATGTAGACTCACTTTATGTGAATATGTTTTGCAAGTTTATAAATGTTGAAACTGCATGTTTTATTGCAAGTGTGATGAAATCATCTTTCAAAAAATCATTGTTTCCATGGAGTCAGCTTTAAGATCGTTTTGAATGGATGACTACGGTAGATGCTTGATGGGGATGGTTTAAGGTAAGATAATATATTTATTTTTTAAGTTGGTATTTCTTTTTAGCATTTTTAACATATTTATGTCATGTATGAAATTAATTAGAAAATTATGATATTGTTATGGAATTGTTATAATTTTTTTAAGATTGTGTTGTATAATCATTGTGTGGATAAAAAAAAATGATTGGTGGTACACTTGAGGCTACCTATTTTGTGATGAATGGTGGTGTTGATTACATGTAGAAAGTTAGCAGGATTAAATTTTAGATAGGGCCCCGTATATGAGAAACTTTACAAAACTTTCGTTAATATTATATAAACTCATCTATGTTGAATTTCACATTTATATTTATGAATTTATTTATGAAAAGAATTGTGTGTGTTATGATGTAAGTGGAAAATGTCATAATAACAATGTACGAATTGACAATACAGATAAACTTTTATTGAGGAAGGAAAAACAAGAGTGTGGCTAGAAGAGTGTGGGAAAACCACAGCACAATTAGGTAAGTATCAAACATTTAACAATTTTATATTTAAAAATTTTAATCTAAAATTTTCAAAATCTCATGTGTATTTAACAAATGTTTTTGTACTAGGTTATGTGATTTATGGTATGATGCCCACAAATAAAAAAAAATTAAGATAGCTCTCATGATGTCAAGGTATGGAAGAAGTATAGACCGAGTCATATCATAGAGGATAATTAGGAGAAGTTTCAAGAGTTTGTGGCATTAAAAGAACTTAAAAGACGACTGTGGTCGATGTCGTAGAACTGAAACTAAAAAACACATGGTTTGATAAGTATGTACATCAATGGATCGCTCCCATTTGTCAACTATGCAAAAGCCTGGTAAAATTTTGAGACTATTTTGTCTTATTTTTAAGATGAAGTTTATTTTTTATTTTTTTTTACAATGTATTTATTTTGCAGGAATAACAACTTAGGTGTAAGCCTTCACTGATGGAGTTATATGAGGAAACTCATATAAGAAATGTGGATAGGGGAAAAGGGGTGATGAAGTTTGTACATAGCAGAACTGAGATGTTCGTTGTAAGTTTTTTTATAATTCTTTTAATTATAATTTACTTTTTTATTTTATTTTTTGGGAAACATATAATGTCGTAATGTTTAAAAATATAGAGAAAATGCTTTCACCCATCCTCCTTATGATCCTCAGTTATGGTTGGAAGCTAGAGCAGCTGATGGACCCAATATAAATTGGGTTTATAGGATGCTTATGGAATTGGTAAATAAATGAATTTGGGTTGTCTTGCTTTAACTCTAGGAACACAACAGTCTAGCCCAAGCCAATCAATTATGGAATTTGAGTTGAAGATCCTAGAACAAGTTGAGTACGGAGTGGTCAAATTAGAAGAATAAATGAAATCAATATTAGAAGAAGAAATTAGATAGAATTGGGAGAAAATAATGGAATATATGTTTGTACATTATCCTCCTCATTATGGTACTTTTGGCTTAGGATTTTCCCACCTCCACCTCCACCTCCACCTCCACCTCCACATTCATATGTTTAGCGATGTATTTATTGTTGTAAGATTAATAGTATTAATGAATATTGAATTAATAAAATTTTAATTTTCAATAAGTTGATAGTTTTTTGTTTGGTTTTATTGTGATTTTTTGTTGTTTTTTTATTTAATACCTATAGAAATAAAAAAAAATACAAAGTTTTTTATGGAATCATCGACAGACAAAAAATATTTGTCGGTGATTTCATAAAAAAAAAGGATGTTATTTAATTGAAAAGTTATAAAATAGTTAAGTTTTAGACTCTCTAATGGATTTAGTGATGGAGTTAGTGATGACAAATTCGTTGCCAATTTGGTTGCCCAATCCATTGATAATTTACTAACAGCATAGCAATGAAATTACCTGCAGAATCTTTTTAGTGCATTTTATTTATTTGGTGTCAATATTATGTTAGCGATTATATCGATAATTTGAAACACTGATAGAATCATTGATGGATAACAATTCCCTTACAAAACTTTGATCGACAATGTGTGTCTATCAGTAACGTCGCCAGCTATTTACATCACTAACATAATTGTGTTTACTTGCTAATTGAAAATCCCATCGATGCTTTTCAATTTTCTGATGGTGGATATTAATACCTATACCCGATCCATACAGACCAAACCAATCATTTTAAAATGGCTCATTACCTAAACCCATTTTGATCTACTTAAACCCTCTTGTTGTAGTTGTAGAGTCATATGTTTTTTTTGCTCTAAAGGTACATGTTATACAATATATTAAAAGAATAAGTGTTCTATATGGTACTTTATTGTTTATATGAAAAGTGAAGCATCTCAATTTTATTTTTTTTAGCTTTTTTCTTTCAATCGCATCCTCTTATGGCCTAAGAAAATAACATTTTTAGATTGTGTTTCATTGTTCATATAAATATTGAAGCACCTCAACTTTTTACTTTATTTTTGAACTTTTTTTCTTTCAATTACATTCTTTTATGGTGTAATTAGATAAAATTAGGTTTAAAACCAGGTTTAAAATTAAGGTAAACAAACCAAATTAAAAGATGGAGGATTGAAACATAAAACATGAAAAAACAATATACCTAGTCCTAAATTCTCGACAATTTTCAATTTGATCTAAAAATTTATTTTCTTCTTTTTTAATCTTTTGTTTTGAGAGATGAGAGATAAAGTTGCCTGAAAATGATAAGAAAAGAAAAACCAATGGTTAGATAACATTTCGACAAAGAAACACATTGTTCTTAATGTCAAAGAGTTTCATTTAACAATAAGATTTTTATGGTGGTGATGTTTTTCTTCAACTCTTGATGTTTATAGATTTTTCATTGGGTTAATTTTTTTTGGGTGATTTTATGATATTTTAGGGTTCTTAGGTGATTTAGAAATGTTTTATGGTGTTCTTAGATGAAATGAAATTTAAAAATAGATTTCCAACTCAAAAAATTATTCCCCTAGTTTTTTCTAGTCACTATAGTGGTGGCCAAAATCTAGATTGTAACCTAATAGATGATGTGTCATTTACCACAGTAGGCAACACATCATCTTGTACTTTTGAAAAAAAATGATAAGGGGCGGACAAGTCATCCCCTAGTTTACTTTAAAAAAAAAATCACTTCACTCGCAATGTAGCATTGTCGGTTATTTAGTTTCCTTCTATAATGTTTGGAGGCTCCACATGCTATCATTTAATTTTTGAATCCTAGAAAAACTTAAAAGATATTTCTAGTGAATACCTAGTTGATAGGTGGATGTTATGCTTAGAATCTTACCAGAGAGGGACGAGTTTTAATAAGTCATGAAAGGTTATTTGAGAATACCTTTCTAATTAAAAAAAACACTTATAAAAAAACAAAAATATTGAGTATTGAGCGGAAAGTCATCAAATAAAAAGAAACAAATTTAAAATTAAAAACCTTCCATTTAAAAGGAAGAATCTTGCCGGAAAAAAAAATAGACATAAGACGTGATATCAAGCAAAGAATTATATTTCCCATTTAAGAATTAGGTTCCTAAATATATTCCCATTTCAAAGGATGAATTTTAAGGATATGGAATATCAGGTTGATAATAGTACGGTGGTTCTAAAATTTTCAAGAACTCTTTTAGCTAATTTGAGTGGTTTTTGTACAACTATTAATAGTGTGGAAGATTGTTGATCTCTTGTACCAGTGCAATATTAGTGGTTGTGAAAAATGAGAATCAGACATTGTTTTAGACTTAGAAATGGCTAGGAGGTTCTGCTCTCATTCTTAGATCTCCTAGTCTTTATGTAGTTTGAGAAAATTCAAATGCTAAGATTTTAGAGATAAGAACCTGGAATGACAACAGGTGGAAAAGGCTGAAATGCTAATATTAGTGGTTGTGAAAAATGAGAATCACACATTATTTTAGACTTAGAAATGGCTAGGAAATTCTGCTCTCGTGCTTAGATCTCCTAGTCTTTACGTAGTTTAAGGAAATTCAAATGCTAAGATTTTAGAGATAAGAACCTGGAATGACAACAGTTGGAAAAGGCTGGAATGCTAATATTAGTGGTTGTGAAAAATGAGAATCACACATTGTTTTAGACCTAGAAATGGCTAGGAGATTCTGCTCTCATGCTTAGATCTCCTAGTCTTTACGTAGTTTGAGGAAATTCAAATGCTAAGATTTTAGAGATAAGAACCTGGAATGGCAACAATTGAAAAAGGCCGGAATGCTAATATTAATGGTTGTGAAAAATGAGAATCACACATTGTTTTAGACCTAGAAATGGCTAGGAGATTCTGCTCTCATGCTTAGATCTCCTAATCTTTACGTAGTTTGAGGAAATTCAAATGCTAAGATTTTAGAGATAAGAACCTGGAATGGCATCAATTGAAAAAGGCCGGAATGCTAATATTAGTGGTTGTGAAAAATGAGAATCACACCTTATATGGAATGGCTCTTATCATGGAGGAGAAGATTTTGGGAGTGGAAAAGGGTAAAGGAAGAGGAATTGTTATCACAGGCCTCTTTAAGCCAAAATGTTATTGATATGAAGATATGGAGATCAAGCCTGAAGGGGTTTTTTTTCAGTAAAGAAATGTACGGTTTTTTAGTCGATTTTTTCCAAGGAAAAAGTCATATTAGGTAGATATATGGTACTATTGTGCTCCACCAAAGGTACAGTTTCATTTATAGCTTACTATCTTGAATAAATTGACTATAAAAGAATTTATACATCGAAGAGGTTTGTTATAAGGTAATGATTTAATCTGTTTATTTTTAAAAATGAAGACCGAAACTATGAATCATATTCTATTGTTTAAAATGAAGACTAATAAGATTTAAATTATTCTGCTAATGCGATCTTTCCTGATACAGAAAGGAAACTGCAAGTTTTCTTTATTTCCCGTTAAGCATTCCTGACACTGGAAGGAAAATTTCCTCTTGAAAATACAGGCTGCAATCAAGATTTATTTTGGATGTCTCTGATCTTCTTGTGGAATCTAAGGGTTTTTGGGTATTGGCTAATCAAAAACGCGGGGCGCTGGCGCTGCGTCTCTGGTCTCACTATTCTTTTTCCTAAAGGAACCCACAAAGAAAATTGTGGCTGCCACAAGAAAATGCAAGAGGAAATACAAGAGGAGAACAACAAGAACAAAGAAACCTGTACCAGCACTAGTAGTTTGCTCCCAATGGTGATTAGAGAAGAGGACACCGGTAGCGGCTTTCAGATGCCACTTCACTACCCAAATTACACCAAGGAGGATTATGAAGACATATGTCTGAATCGAAGCTTGACCTTCTCCTGGCTTCTCATGGGTAATCTAATCTTTGGGAATTGATTAGGGTTTGGTAGATCTAATTTTGCACACACTTGGTTGTATTCTTTATATACCCTTGCTAGCCAAACTCAATCCTTAGCTATAATAGCAGATGGAAGTGAAAAAAACCAGAGCATTGTTGCTCTCTACTTAGCTAGCTATTCTAGTTTCATGAATAGTACTCGCTACATGTAGCGAGCACTGTTCAACTCCTCAAATGAAGGTGTGAGGTAGCGGGAAAATAAACAGAGGACGCGGGGAAAGGAAAAGGCATAAATCATAGGGGTGGGTTGTAAAAATAATCGATCAAGGGCTAACCCACGCCAGTGGATCCTCCTGAGCCAAGCGTCGTGGATGGTTCACTATTGAGGTTTCTGTTTGTCGGTGTTGATGGGATCTGGTCATAGCAGAAGGGAGAAGAAAATAAGAGAGGGCGAGTCAGAGATGGAGAAGAGAATCTTGGGAAAGCTGAAGGCGACTTGGGTAAAGATAATTTCTCAAGAAACAACTCATGAGTTTCTCGTTGTTTCTCAAAAAAGCGAAAAAAATTTCATGTTTTCCCTTTCGAGAAGGGAGGATCATCATGCCCCTTATACCTTTGCGACATTCGTGCTACAATGGCCAGGACAAAAAGTCATGATCCCACAAGGATAAGCTAACTCCAAAAACTCGTTTTTAGTTTGGATTACAGGTTGCAACTCGCCTACGTGAAGCTAAAATCACTGGTAATTGATCGTCAGCCATACGGCGGTGAATTCATTCATGGGACTTGTACACATTGCCTGCCACACTATGGGAGCTGGCCATGACTGAAGTCATTACCTTAACTACGAAGAGGGATGCCAAAGGTAGGGCTAGTGACTGGAGTGAAGTTGTAACAGTGTCCCTGACTCACCTCTTATGGACAAACCTTGCGGAGAAACCCTCGCACCCCTTAGGTTTTCGAGGCATTAGATTCTCACCGATATTTGCATTACTCAAGCTAACATTACGGCTTGGAGGGAGATCTTTTGTATCTTTCGAGTTTTACCCAACAAAATTATTGTAAAAAAAAACTAAATAAATGATTTTATTAGCTCTTATAAAAAGAAATTTGATTCTTAAGAATCCCTTGCATGCTCATGTCACATCAAGATATTATAGTTGAAAAAATTATAAAATTCGTTTCAATTTATCATAATCAATTAGTTAACATTTGATTAACCGTATTCTGAAACATGAAAAAATTTATTAGTTTATCAAATTTTCTATCAAGCCATGAAAAAGATTTCAGTAAAAAATCGAAAGTTAAATAATTAGTATAAATAGTTTAGATTTTTATTATTTCTTAAAGTATATATATTTTTTTATTTTTACTATTATAAAAAAAAAAGTTATTTTTAAAAGTACATTCACTAACATAATTTGAAGCAATCAACAGCATAAAATAGCAAAATGTTCATCTTAATTTAAGTAATAAAAAGATATTAATAATTTTTTATTTTAAAGAACATGAATATGATTAATGACTTTCTATGTTCATCTCACGTATAATTTTAAAGAGCATCCACATCCATGTTGCTAAACCAAATTAACAATAAATTAAAATTGTTCAGTGTTTCATTATGCAAGTTCACAGTAAAATGTTGAGCTGTCTTTGTTTTTGTTTTTTTTTCGTTTTCTATGCCTTTATGGGTTTTTTGTTTTTTTGCTTTTTTCTTTGTGTTTTTTTATTTTAATGAATTTTTTTGGTTTAATTCAGTTTGTTAATGTTAATTTTTTTATTTAGTTATCAGATTTTCATGACATGGATCCCGGGTTTGATGGGTTAACCTGGTTTGACGAGTTAACCCGAAATTTTTTTTTTACTTTTTTTTCTTTTTAATTAATTAACAATAAACTAAAATTGATCAGTGTTGTTTAATATTTCACAGTGCAAGTCCACAGTGAAACGCTAAACTGGTTTTTGTTTTGTTTTTATTTTTTTATTTTTTTTGCTTTTTATGCCTTTATGGGTGTTTTTTTCTTTTTTTTCTGTGTTTTTATTCTTTTAATGAATTTTTTTTGTTTAATTTAGTTTGTTAATGTTAATTTATTTTTTTAGTTATCAGACTTTCATGAGACGGATCCTGGGTTTGACGGGTTAATCTGGTTTGACGAGTTAACCTAGAATTTTTTTTTTTTTTTGCTTTTTTAAAAGTTTGACGAGTTAACTCAGAATTTGTTTTTTGCTTTTTTTTCTTTTTAATTAATTTTTTTCATTTAGTTTAGTTTTTTAATGTTAAATTTTTTTCTATTTAATTATCAGACTTTCATGACACGTATCTCGGGCTTGACGGGTTAACCTGTCAATTTTTTTTCTATTTAGTTATCAAACTTTTATGACGTGAATCCCAGTTTTGACGGGTTAACCTGATTTGAAAGGTCAACCCAGTTAATTCAGATTTTTTTCTTTTTCTTCATTAGTTTTTTTCTTTATTTTTTTAATTAATATATTTAATTATCACACTTTTATGACACGACCTTACAGCCAGACCCACATTCAAGGCTCTTGGGTCCGGTGTTGCAGCCAGACTTCCTTAAACTTGAGTCATGTAAGTTTAATATTATTATTAATATTATAAATATTACTCTTGGGTCAAGCGTTGCAGCTAAACCAAAGGCTCTTGGGCATATCTTTGCAGAAAGACCTAACACTCTTAGATCTTATCCTTTTTTGATATTTTTTATGCAAGAAAAAAAATTTAACCCATGGTGTGTGCCTTTGTTTTTTTTTTCTCTTTTTCTTTTTAAGCCTTTTACTGTTGATTGCACAGTACAATCCACAGTGAAAAAACTAATGCCTTTAGTTTTTTTTTTAATTAATTTTTTTAAAATTTAGTTTCTTAATATTAAATTTTTTCTATTTAATTATCAAACTTTCATGACATGGATCCCAGGTTTGACGGGTTAACCAGTTTATTCAGATTGTTTTTCTTTTTCTTCATTAGTTTTTTTCTTCCTGTAGGTTTTTTTTCTCTTTGCTTTTTCCTTTTTAATTTATTTCATTAATAATAAATCTTTTTTCTATCTAGTTATCACACTTTCATGACACGAATTCCAGGTTTGATGGGTTAACCCGGTTGATTCAGATTTTTTTTCTTTTTCCTCATTAGTTTTGTTCTTCCGATTTCATCTTTTAATATTGTATGCAGTTCACGGTGAAAAAGGTGAAGCCTTTAGTTTTTTTTTTTTTCTTTTTTTATGTCTTTCACTGTGGACTGCACAGTGCAATCCACGATGAAAAGGCCGGTGTCTTCTTCTTCTTTTTTTAATTTTTTTATTTAGTTTATTGATATTAAATTTTTTTTCTATTTAGTTATTAGACTTTCATGACATGGATCTCAGGTTTGACGAGTTAACTCAGTTAATTTAGATTTTTTTCTTTTTCTTCATTAGTTTTTTTCTTCTTATAAGTTTTTTTTTCTTTTATTGTTTCTTTTTATATAATATTTTTTTATTTAATTTAGTTCATCAACATTAAATTTTTTTCTATTTAGTTATCGACTGATGCCTTTAGTTTTTCTTTTTTTTCTTTTTCTTTTTTGTTATTTTTATGCCTTTGACTGTGGACTGCACACTAGAGTCCACAGTGAAAAGACTGATGCCTTTTTATTTGTTTTGTTTAATTAATTTTTTTTGTTTAATTTAGTTTGTTAATGTTCAATTTTTTTTCTATTTAGTTATCAAACTTTCATGACACGAATCCCGAATTTGACGGGTTAACCTGGTTTGACGGGTTAACCCAGTTAACTTTGTGTTAACCCGTCAATTTTTTTTTCTATTTAATTATCAAACTTTCACGACACGAATCCAAGGTTTGACGGGTTAACCCGGTTAATTCAAATTTTTTTTCTTTTTCGTCATTAATTTTTTTCTTCCTTTTAGTTTTTTTTCTTTTTAATTAATCTATTTAACTATCACACTTTTATGACACGACCTTGCAGCTAGACCCACATCCAAGACTATTGGGTTTAGTATTGCAGTCAGACCCACTTAAACTTGGATCATGCAAGTTTAATGTTATTATTAATATTATAAATATTACTCTTAGGTCAGGCGTTGCAGTCACACTCAATACTCTTGAATATAGCTTTACAAAAAGAACTAATACTTTTAAATCTTAATTTTTTTTATATTTTTATATAAAAACCATTAACCCGCGGTGCACGTTCACGTATATAACAGCTAGCGGGAGCTAAAAAAAAAAATCTACTTGGCTAGCTTTTATGGAAAAATAAACAGTGCTCGCTACATACAGCGAGTACTGTAGCACTCCTCCGTTGTTGATGGCTGTTGGCGCGTGAGAGAAGATTGGGCAGCGTTGTTTGCGGGAAAAAGAAGGCAGAGGAAGTATTGTGGTGCCTAGTACACACCAAATGGGGTGGAGAAGGTAAAGAGGGAGAAGATGTCCGGGTTTTAGCTTTGATTCCTTTCTTTGTCTCTTCAATCTCTCAAAACAACCCTTTTTTCCTCCCTTTCTTCTCGTTTGATTCCTGGGTTTTAACTATAACATCAGCACTAGAGGTATGGCATCTTAAAGTTTGTTGCTTTCTTTTGGTTTTTTAGATCTTTGCTTTTTGCTCCTTTTTTTTTTTTTTGGCATTGTTTGGTGTTTTGCTTTCTTTCATCAGAATTGGACTTCGTTGGTTCTAGAGGTTTAATGGTTTCCTAAAGTTTGATAATTTAGAGGTTTAGAGAAAAAACTGATGGGGTTCTCTGGAAGTCAAGTGGGTTTTATTTTTTCTGGGTAAAGACAATTCGATAAATCTTAAACTCTATAACTCTTGTAATAAAAAGCTTTTTCGTTCATCCCAATGTTGATTCCAATTCCTTGTTCATCAATTGATTGTCTTGGTTGATGCACTGTGCATATGCAAAATGTTTGTCGTTGTTCTTGCTTGATTTCCATTACTTTATGATTCAGTATTTTCTGAGAAATCTTCTGATTTCCTTGTGCAGTTGTGGTGGATTGTTGAGAGTCATGATTCAACTTTGGGCTGAGTTTGTGCTCATTCTTCCAATTCCAGCACGAGCTGATAGCTTTCAATTTATGTCTCATCTGAATATATTTCTAAACTCGGCAGTTTTAGGCTCCTATGTAACAAGTTCTTTACGTCTAATCCCATGTTCTTTGGTTCAACAAAACCTATGATTAACAAGAAGATTACCAGCAGTTTTAGGCTCCTAGCTAGAATGGATGTTTACCTATTTTAACTAAAATTTAGCTAAAATATAGAGAGCATACTCTTATACTAGGTACCAGCAAGTTAAAAAAGCCAACGCCTCAATTACTGCAAACTTATCCATGTGCTTGCGTCCCTCTCATGAGCAGCGATAATTTTTTAATTGACCACCGCATTTCTTGCCACAGTCCAAGGAAGAATAATTCTAACTTTTCATGCAAGTCTTAACAAGGCATTACACTTGTGTCGACTATACCATCCCACACTTTTGGTTCTTTAACCTCTATCACTCTCTTTCTCCCACACTAAAGGTACTTGCCACGTGCAAATACATGATTAAAAAATAAAAGGAAAAGACACATCTCGTGACCTCGGCCAACCATCCGACCAATAACTCGAGCCTTATCTCAATCAGGTCTTACAATCATGTTTTAAAGATTATTGTTTTGTGTAAATAAGCATTTAACTATTATAAAGGATAGAAAACTACTGGAACATTCGCTGTAGAAAACAGAATTTAAACCCAAATTCAAAGCAGCAAATGCATGGAACCGATATTCAAAAGCAGAGTGCAAGCTCCAAAAATAAGTAGATGGCAATTTTATGACAGGCAAAATACAGGGATAATAAACAACAAGGAGAAGAAAATCTAATTAGATCAGTTCAATTCCGAGTAGAAAAACATTCGACTACCTGGTACTATAATTACACCTTATCTGTTGCTATTTCCTAGAATGGAAGGAATGAGGTTTTCCCCAAAGAATTTGGAAGAGTGTAGAAATCTGTTCAAAGAAAGAATGTAAACTGAAACTAAAGATTAGGATCTCTACACTAACCCCAGTACCTTCACGTATAAAAACAAGTATCCACATACAGATCAAGAAGCAGTGAAGGTAATTGGTTTAGTACTTGCATCAACTCAACATGCGATGCTGTTAGGAGGTGCCGAAACATGTATTATTTGAAAAGGAAAAAAACCAGTATAGAACTGATTCTTCTCAGCCCAAAATGCCAGAGCCTGAATCACCATCAACAGGTAGATTTAGGTCTGGTAGCGTAAAGGAAGGCTTCCTGCCTTCATCCTCCTGTAACTGGAAAAAAACATTGTGTGGCAACACTGAATATGTGGAATCACAGGCTACTTTTGTTTCCTGAGGCTTGATTGAAATAACATCTTCTGATTTAACAGAAGCTGTGAATATCTCTGGTCTATGCTGTGATAGCAAATCAAACTGCAAGAAAAAAACAGAATCACCGTCACACTCTTCATGGTGTGTTACCTATTTACATCTTTGCAAACCTCAGTTCATGCTGTAAACTTGTCAGAAAAGGGGGGGAGAGGGGAAGAAAAGGACAAAAACTAACAAAATTAAACATATCAAAGGAATTTCAATTATAAGTGATATCTGTCTTATTTCTCACTCAGTTTATACTATAATGCACTTGTATAATTGCACGCATAGCAAACAAATATTACAGCATGCACCTCAACACTAAGAAATTGAGCAAACAGGTTATGTTGTGGGGGGGGAAATTACACATACTGTAGCTGGACAGCTAAACGAATAAAAACAAAAAAGCAATCATGTATAAGCCCTGCCAGAGGCCTTGGACAGGAACAACCAGACAAACCATCAAACATGGATAACCAGGGGATGCAGAAAGTACGAAAAAATTAAGGTTAATTAACACAGAATCACATGTTAAGTTTATATTGTAAGCTTGTTAATTTGAGTAAGATTTATTTGCAAAGTTCAGTAATTCTTGTAATAATTCATTTACATACAACTGTTTAATCATTTAAGCTTTAATTTCTGTAAGAACTACAAGACCAGTATAAAAAATAGAAAGAAGAAGAAAAAGAAGAAATGTTAGGATTGTCAAAAAGAAATCAGTAGTTCCAGTAAACAGAGAAGAATGTGACATTGTCAAGTGAGCATTTCAATCAGTTATGAATGGCCACACAAGTTAAGACAGTCAAGTACAAAAATGCATACACAAATAAATGGTGTTAATTTTGCGATAGCAATATACTTTAATTTGTAACAGAGATAGAAACGAAAATACTAAAACAAAGTAAATTTGATACGGGGAAGAAAGAAAAATAAAATGAGAATGAGCGTGCAGGAATAACAGGTTCACCTTCGTTCTCTTCAAACTTTCATTTCTGGCTCTCTCTTTCTCTAAACTCACACGCATGGTTTCCAATTTCTGCTCAATGAATGAAGTGCACAATAAATATTAAAATGATCACCGATCCTATGCCTCATAAAGTAAAGACAAAGGAGAACAAGGCAAGATTTCAAAGCTAAGAAATTGATGCAACATACATTTTTCAAATGTCTTTTTTCCTTCAGTAGCAAAATCTCCTCCTCTCTAAGCTCAACTAACTTCTGCCAGCAACCAAACAATTTAAACCACCATGAGACCGCAATCTAATTATTATACATCTATCAAACAACAAATGCAAAGCACAACTATTTTCATATTCCTTGACAGAAAAGGCAATGCTGTCACATACAGAACCAACTGCATCAGTTGAATGCTTACCTTTTAATTTTTTAAGAGTGCTAGCAAAACATTAATAAAAAAAAGATAGATGAACAAGAAAGTTGGTGTAAAGCTAGCTCAATCACTAAAACTATATGCCAGACTGAGATAATTTATAGAACCAACGAAACAGATCTTCCTAAGACACCCACAAAGAAATTGATCAAAGACAACAACATGCATCACATTATATACAATGTAAGAAACTTAAGGAATTCTGATTAGATATTGTGGAACCAGAATCAAGCCTATGTTTCCAATAATATACTCATCATTAGTTTATGTGTGGGTGTGTGTTACCTTCTTCTTTCTTGACCTCTTGATGGTTGGTGTTCCACTTGTAACAGCAACCTGATACATGCACCAACATGGGACAGCTTTAGTTAACAAACAGAATATTTTCTGCCAGCTATTTAATAAATAAAAAGAGAATACATAAAGAAAACAACAATTATCTGTACACAAGCATGTACATACATAACTATATATATATATATATATATAAATGAGCAAAATTATTTCTCGTGTTTCAAGAATATTATGGTCGTACACAAGAAACACTTGCATCTAGGCACTTTGCTCGATGGGTAATTCTAAGTGCTAGATTCTATTCTATCCTTATAAACACACTTATGATGGTCAATAAATGCCGGCTACTATGAGAGTCATGAAAACTAGAGACATGCACATACATCAACCATAGCCATTCACATTCAATACGCAACGTCAATGTGTCAACTATATAGTTCATGTTAAGAAAAAGAAGAAAAAACGAAAAAAAGAGAAAGTTCCTTGAAAACATGACTGGAGTTTTTCAAATACTAGTATTACTTTCTCAGTCAACGCCGCGTGGTCAAGACAAGGGTTTTTTGCAGCAGCCTACTAAAGGTCACATGGGATGCTGCACGTGGAATCAAATAACACCCTTTTCTAATATAAACCACGAACCCTTCATCCAGCTATTAGACCTCGGTTCCAAGAAAATGCAGCCCGATTACTAATGGCCGAACCAGACCCCCATGGACTCACTCACAACACACCAACATATTGTCTAAAAAATATCTAACGTAAAAGAAATTTAAGGAAAAAAAATGCAATGCTATTATATACACAAGATATAATAAGTAGTTATTTACTAAAAAAAAGTATCAAAAAAACATTCTAAGTAATGCTGTGAGTTGGGTGTATAAACGGTACACCAAATACTGCTTTAAATTCGGTGCAATGTGGTCCCTACTTTAACCCCAACCAATTTTCCACCTAAAAGCATCACCCTCTTCCCTTCATTTCAGCCACAGGATTTTCCCATTTTCATTTTCAACATTTATTTGACGACGAATTTCTTACCCTTTTTAAATTAATTTGAAGCAAAAAAAGATTAAAAATGGCAAAACAGCTGATTAACCGCAACGCAAAACAGCCCTTCAACACCAATAGATAATAGCTGTGTGTTTTTCACGTGAGAAAAGAACCCGTAGGGTGTGGGGAAAGCTGCGGCTGCACACACCAGATCATCTCTCCAATAAAGTAAATACAACCACTAACAATATCACAACTCTTTTGCCACGGCAACACGCCACCCATAAAAACAGCTGCTCCTGCTGCCTCCACTTTCAATGATGACCAAACTGCCCTTCTTGGCCGTGTCCAATTAAAGGGGCACTACCTCGGCAACTAACATGGGATTCTGGAGAAGACTCGTGGACAAAAATGCCCTTCAATGTAAGGGTATTTTCGCCATCTTATAAATGACCACAGCACGTCGAACGGAAGTCGCATTTCTTTTTTTTTTCTGGTGAAACAAAAATGAAAAAAAGGGAAAGAAAGAGAGTAGAAATGGAAAGTCATAGGTGGGTATTTCAGTCAAAATGATGTGAAACGGTGTCGCTGTTTACCGGAGAATTGACAGATCCTGTAGTGTCTAAATTCACGAAGGATGGATCGCATGACGCAAAATGAAAAATAGAAAAAAAAAAAACTATAAAAACTTCCTAAACCGTAACCGAAAGTGAATAAATATCACGTTTTTCAAAGGGCAATTTTGTCCAAGAAATAAAAGAATGACACCAGAACAAAAACCACCGAGTCCAACTCACCGGGTCAGAAAACACAAAAAAAGAGCCAAACAAACCTTAGATCTCGAGGTGGCAATCAACTTAGCGGGAAGGCAAGCGCTGGTAGTAGCTTCATCAAAACCGTCGCCAGCACCACCACCGCTGACGGAGGTGCCACCGCTAAATGAAAGCGGAGTGGTAGGACTCGCACGAGTAGACGACGAATCAGAACCTTTTTTGCTCCTCGTCATCATTACTTGCTTAGACGAAGAGCGTCGTTGTCTCACGCTCCAGTCCACGCTCAAAGCCAGCACCGCTCCTTCCTTCGCCAAATCCGCCGCAAAACGACGTCGTCGTCGTCGCCTTACTGGCGGTGGTGGTGGTTGTTGTTCTGGTTGGTTTAGCTTTAAAAGGAGCTCCACCACTAAAGTGTCATCGTTCAAAGCTACATGAACCCACTCGTCTTCTTCAGTCATCTCTTATCTGCTGCTTCTATGTCTTCGTTTCGTGTGACTTTACAGAGAGAAGAGAGGATCTTTGTTTTGATCAAATGTTAGAAGAGAAGAGAGGATCTTTGTGTGTATAGGAAAAGGGGTAGGGGAGGCTGAGGGTTCATATATATATATATATATATATATATATATATATATACACGGAGAAGACTGTTTGTGGTGTTGACACTTGACAATATCGTTGTTAACTTTGCTTAGGCACTTTTCCATATTTTGTTTTGTGGATTTTTGCATTTCTTTTTTTTTTTTTTTTTTCCCGCTGTGTGAAGGACGGGTGATAGATAGTCGACTTTCTACTGTATTTATATTATACGGGTAAAATTTTAAATTAAATAAAAAACAAAAAAAAAAGGAGAAAACACTGTTTATCTGGATAAGTTCACTGAGGTGAACGGAAGCAGTGTTTTCTCTCTTTTTTTTTCCTTTTAAAAAAAGCTCTTTATTATGTATTTAAGGGTAAAATAATTATTGTGTATTTTGTGTTTAGATTGTACATTAAATTTATAATACTACCTTTAAAATAAATTAATTTTTTAACTTCTACGAAAAGTTAGTTTTGTGTTTTCAATTAAAAATCATAGTAAAGTAATAATATTTTTACCCTTAAAATAAAAAAATAAAAAAACAAACAACAAATGGAGTATCTTTTTATAATTTCTAATATCGTGCACAGTAAAATGACATCAACGCTCTTAATGTCAAGTAATTTAACTCTTATATTAAAAGGTATTTGTATTATTTTGTTGGTGGTTTTTTTATAATTAATTAGTTAAGATAAGGTCATTTGAGTATTTTAATAATTAAAAAAAAAAAAGCTGACATGTGATCCGCTCCATGGTCTTCAAACGGCGCATGCGACTGATTTTAGATACAAAAAATGTCATTTAGAGATGGCTTCATCTTCATCTTAGCGTTTTCTCCCTAGGTATGCAGCGCATGCATCGATAGGATATCCGATTTGTCATCGGCAACCATTTTTTTCATCTTTCTTTCCTCTTTCTTCTTCGGTGATTGCGTCCTACCACCTGATTTTTCAAATCATAATTAATTAGTTAAGATGAGGTCATTTGAGTATTTTAATAATTAAAAAAAAAGGCTGACACGTGATCCGCTCCATGATCTTCGAACGGCGCATGCGAGTAATTCCAGATGAAAAAAAAATGTCATTTAGGGATGGCTTCATCTTCATCTTAGCGTTTTCTCCCTAAGTATGTAGCGCATGCGCCGATAGGATGTTCGGTTTGTCATCGGCAACCATTTTTTTCATCTTTCTTTCCTCTCTCTTCTTTGGTGATTGCGTCCTACCACCTGATTTTTCAAATCATAATTAATTAGTTAAGATGAGGTCATTTGAGTATTTTAATAATTAAAAAAAAAGGTTGACACGTGATCCGCTCCATGATCTTCGAACGACGCATGCGACTGATTCCAGATGCAAAAAATGTCATTTAGGGATGGCTTCATCTTCATCTTAGCGTCTTCTCCCTAGGTATGCAGCACATGCACCGATAGGATGTCCGGTTTGTCATCGATAACCATTTTTTTCATCTTTCTTTCCTCTCTCTTCTTCGGTGTTTGCGTCCTACCACCTGATTTTTCAAATCATAATTAATTAGTTAAGATGAGGTCATTTGAGTATTTTAATAATTAAAAAAAAAGGCTGACACGTGATCCACTCCATGATCTTCGAACGGCGCATGTGACTGATTCCAGATGAAAACAAATGTCATTTAGGGATGGCTTCATCTTCATCTTAGCGTCTTCTCCCTAAGTATGCAGCGCATGCACCGATAGGATGTCCGGTTTGTCATCGACAACCATTTTTTTCATCTTTCTTTCCTCTCTCTTCTTCGGTGTTTGCATCCTACCACCTGATTTTTCAAATCATAATTAATTAGTTAAGATGAGGTCATTTGAGTATTTTAATAATTAAAAAAAAAGGCTGACACGTGATCTGCTCCATGATCTTCAAACGGCGCATGCGACTGATTCCATATGAAAAAAAATGTCATTTAGGGATGGCTTCATCTTCATCTTAGCGTCTTCTCCCTAGGTATGTAGTGCATCCACCTATAGGATGTCCGGTTTGTCATCGGCAATCATTTTTTTCATCTTTCTTTCCTTTCTTTTCTTTGGTGTTTGCGTCCTACCACCTGATTTTTCAAATCAATTCTTTCGTATTTGTGTTATGTTTTTTGAAATAATTCATTATTGTTGTTTTTTATAGTCTGTTGCTTTGTCAAATTCAATCCTCATTATTGTTGTTTTTTATAGTCTAAGATAATTTTTAGAGTTGTATTTTTTTATTCCACTCTCTGTAAATGTTTTTCATTATAGATTTCATTGTCATTCTTTTATTATTTTTTTGCTTTGCAAAATTTTCAAAACTATATTTTTTACCCAATTTAATCTTCAACATTTAATTGGTTTGAATTTAGATTTGGTTAAGCCAGTATCTAAGATTTTATGAGTTGTAAACTTTGAAAATTAATCTAGCTTCTCTACGATTGCTTTAGGTTTTTTTTTTGTTTTTTTAAACTAATATTTTTTTTATTTTACCTATCAATATTTATTTAATTGAAAATTAAACTCTATTTTTTTCATGCTTTTTATAATCTTGGTTTTATCAACTTTTTTATATAATTAGGTTACCTAAGCTTGGTTTGCCTAGATTGCTTTGGAATTTATTTTATTTTTTTCATATCTTAAGGGGGTTATAAAACATTTTAGTTTAAATGTCATTTCTATTTTTTTATTACGACAAATACATCATTTTCTCTTAAAAATATAGATTTTGTTTTTCAAGATACCGCGTTATTAATTAGCTTTCCAACTCCATCATATTGGATTGACAAATCAGAATTTATGTAAAAAAAATCTCGAATTCAATGTAAACATTTTTTTTCCCATATTAAAGTAATGGCCATGGGAATGGGAGTTTTTTCAATTGAAAAATACCCATTATTTAAATTATTGAAAGTAAGATTTTTGCATCCAAGCGCTGGTGATGATTTTTGTAAATTGCCTTTTTATAAATCATGAAATTTCTCTTTAAATGTTATGATTTTAAATTAATTTAGATTGTTAAAAATAAAATTCTTATTAATCACAAAGTAAGAATAATAGTTGATAAACCCAATTCAGTTCTAATATATAAATCTAAATGCTCTGAGTTGAGTTTAAAGTTACACAATGAACGTTATTAGCTTGGTTAATACCTAAATGACTCGGTTGATTAAATCAAGGGCTTGTTATGGTTACTTCAAGTCGTGTTAAAAAACTATCTAAACCCAATAACTTAAACTATTAGGTGAGGTCTCAGGATATGATTTATATTATTCTCTAACACACCCCCTCAAGTGAAAGTCCTTTGGGCTTGAAACTTGCACAGGTCTACATTACTTTGTGTTTGATTTTTATCAAATAAATAGGAATGGTGAGATTCAAACTCGTAACTGTTTGGTCATCAAAGCTTTGATATCATGTCAAAGAACTATCTCAGCCCAAAAATTTAAACTATTAATTGAGGTCCCAAGATATGATTTATATTATTATTTAACAAGTCGTTATAATTATATTACCTTCAAAAATATGAAATAATAAGATAGTATTAAAATGCAATAAGTGTAAATATTTATTAGTTTGTAATCACATATAAATAGTTTCATTACAACTTAAACTATATTTTTTTTCTTCTCCAAGGTAACAGAAAAATTTTTGTTGAAATTGTACTTAATTGTTTATAATTATCGCAATTACAAAATAATTAGTTAAATTATTTCTAAAAAAAGATGATTTTTTTACTATTATAAAATTGAAAAACACGGACAAAGTATTTCGTCAGCGTTTAGAAAAAAATTCATCAGTATTTTAATTATTGATGGAATTTTTTATGGAAACCTATCGGCGGCAAGTTACTCGTCGGGGATTGTCTTTTCGTCATCATTTCTATCGACAACATCCATTGCGATGGAAATGCCAATGAATTATTCCCACTAAAAAATCCAGCAAGTCCATTGAAGATTAATTTTTGACAGGGTTTTTTGTATCTAATTCCATAAAAATATCCAAACATTTTGTAGCTTTTTTATGAAATGAGTGTGAAATTGCCGACAAAAGTACTGACATAATGGAGTTATTCATCAGTGATTAGATCGACATTTGCACTACTTTTTTTGGTTAGTTGTTATAATTCCTTAGCTAACCTAAACATACAACAATAACAATAACAACACCAAGAATTTTTAAGACAATAATTTCTCACATTAAACCCAATACCACAATAACAACAAAAAAAAACTTGTGGAATTATTGAGACAATGAACACATCTCTAAAAAAACATAAAACATATTCCAAAAAATATAAATGTAATGCATTATGAAGCACCAACAAATATCTTACAAATTTTCAATTTTATTATATAATAAATCATCGCATATAAATTAATTCAACACTCTTTAATCATAATCTTTCTATTCAAGAAAAAAATGTATTATATATGCAAGGAAAGCTTAAAGTAAATAAACTTAAAACATTGATAAAGCATTTTTAACAATGTTAATAATGAGGCAAAAGTGTTTCTCGCATTCACCAGGGCTTGTTCTGAAGGGATAGATCTTATCGATGCTTCAAGAGTGGTTTTGCTTCTTGCTGTGCTGAACCCATCAATGGAAAGGCAAGTCACCAATCGTGCCTGCAAGCTAGGGCATTAAAAAGTTATCTACATTTACCATCTCATTATATATGGAAGAGGAAAAGTATTTCTGCCAAGTTGAGAAAGACTGATTGTTAGAACTGGTATTTGATTGCACAAATAAAAGAGATAGTCAATTAGAAGATTATATTTGATATCATAGACGATAAAAAATATAAAATTATGTAAGAGATGGTTCAACATGTCAACCTCAAACTCATGTTTAACAAGATCGTATATAAACTAAAAGATAGTAATGTAGTCAAATCTTTTGGCTTGGATTTGTAGTAAGCCCTGCCAATTTTTTACTACAATATCCTCATCCTTTGAAGCTGAAAGGTGCACAATAATATGTTTTATACTACTAAGATTTTGAGTGTGCATCATTTTAGAACATATCAATGATTCAATGTTTGTCATGATATTATATTTAGAGAATTTTTTTTTTTTATTGAAGAGGAACCTTAGGAATTTCTATTTTAGTTGATAGTCCTCACAACTTTTACATTTGAATGACAAGCCTTTAACTACTTGCAGATTTGATATTGACTTTCTTGTTATTAATGATATACTTTTTAACTACTTGCAGATTTGATGTTGACTTTCTTGGTATTAATAATACACTTTACACTGTTTGAAAAAAAATATTGTTAGATTTATTTTGACATTTTTTCATTTATTTTAAGCATAGGCTCTTTCAGATTATTTTTTTCTTACTTCTTGAGTAGCAAGAATATCTCAAACATAGTTATTAAACCTACCCGAGTTCGATCTAAGGCAATTCTTGAGCCTCTGGTTGGCGGGTTGGCTCAAATTAATTAATTTTTTCAATTCAAACTTATTCAATTTAAATTAATACACTTTAATTATTATCAATTTCATAAAAATAGATTTTTCTAAAACTCTCAACTTAACAAAAAAAAATGATAAAATATAATCAATAACGATTCAATTACTCATTATTTTTTTAATTATAAAACTCATAAGTTATATAATTAAACTCAATTTTATAAAATGATAAATAAAACCAATTTCTTACCAAGCACAAACCCTTGCAATTTAAACTAAGCTAATTATTCTAAACATTTAATAACTCAGGACTTAAAAGCATTACAAGTAACAAACCTCGATTCCATCATAGTGTAATAAAAAACAAATTGAATAGCAGAATTGACCTTCTTCAAAAATAAAATCTTACATGGAGGACACAATGATCCGAGTCACGTCTCGGGTTGAGTTTGGCATCTATGCCACCAACATTTTTATTTGACGGCATCTCATACAGTTTCCAAATCAAAACCTTGAACCCTCCTCTTGTTTTTCTTGTCTGAGTAAGAAAGAAGAACCGGTCCTTTCCTTGATTCAAGCCTCGAGCAATTTAGTATTTACACATACCCAAGTGACTGACCTGTCCAAAAGCCTTGGATGCCATCGTCTTCAACAGTCCTCGAGACCCCCAAAAGGGTGAAGGAATTTTGCAATGGGGCTGCCTCTCAGCAACTTTATTTCATTGACAAAGAATCCAAAAGCAAAGTACTTTATTGCCCAAATCGGAGCCCAAGAGTGTTGGATAGCTTGCATTGTGCCCAGAGTCCTATTGGGCCATTAAAGAAATCTTTTTATTGAACATTTGGCTCAGGGAGCAGCAACAGAAGAAATCAAATTAAAGTGCTGCCACCGTCCACCGGTGGCGTGAGCGAACGAGGAGAGTGGTGGCTCGAGCGATCGAAGGGCAGGTGAGGAATCCCGTGAGAGATGGAACGGGCATCCTTTACACGTTTGACTTTCGTGCCATCCCCGTTTTGCTGACATGTGCAAGGCATAAATTTGAAAACATAGAGATTAAATAATACTTTTTAAAAAAAAACAAAATAGAGACTAAACTATAATTTACTCTTTGCAAATTGCAACCCCTTTTTGAAAGGGAAAAAAAATCAAGTTGATAATTAAATATGGTTTTGCCTGTAGAGCAGTCTCGAGCATGAACCCTTTTCTAAAGTGAGAAATAATGTTAAAAGAAAAACAGAGAGATAGGTCAATAAATTTTGCTGCGAACTTATTATATGGCAATGCAAATAATTGATCTGTAATAGCTAACCTTTCAAATAGCTATGCCTTTGGGGGGGGGGGGGGCCTGGAAAACGATGTGTTTTCAAAATTGTATGAGAATAGCCCAAGAATGTATAGATAAAATTAAAAAAAAATTCTTGAAAACTCTTTTTTTTTTATAGTGGATTTTAGAAGCTAAAATGTTAAAGAATTAATTCTCATAATAATCAAAATTAATTCTAATCATTATTAATCTTTGATTAGTCACCATAAATAAATAAAAAATAAATCTAAATGTTTTGATCATAAATTTAAATTTTTAAGATAGAAATATTGCTAGAAAAGAGAAATAAACTTTTGTATCCCAAAATATTATTTCATAATAAATTCAAACTCCATTTTCTTCTTCTTTCCTGCTTTCGAGGTGGAGTTGCAAGAAATGTATGGATTTTGGACTCTTCATCTTGATTTAAGTGTGATGTATAGGAAGAAATTATTATTTTTTATTAATTTAATTATAAAAATGGTTGAGTAAACCCTTTATTTATGTCTTTTTAATGTATTAGAGCATGAAAGTTTTTTAATGTGTGTGTGTGTAAAAGTAATCTCATCCGCAGTACAAATTGTTTGGCTCCTGTACTACAAAAAGATAAGAGGAATTTAAGTTCAAGGCAAGCTTTTTACTTGCTTGGTTCTCTTCATTTCAGATCTGCAAATCAAGGTAAGATTAAGTTGCTGTTATCTCTTTAATCTTGTGTTCTTCATCTGGGAAAGGCTCCATCTCTCACCTCCTCTTCTGTTACTGTCAGATAGAAGATTAAAATTCTGGCTTGAGAATGAAAACGATATGGAATAAGTGAGGAAATTGTGAGGTTTTCTTTACTGTTGCAAAACCAGGAATTAAGACAGTGCAATTTTACTTTTTTAAAAAATAATTTTACAGTATAAAAATAAACAAGTGTTGGGTAAGAGGTTAAAAAATAAAATAAACCAGTGAAAAAATAATTGATTAAATTATTGATGATGACAGGGGAGAGAGAAATAAATATTATTGCAGTAAATTACGCCCCCCGGGGGATTTCTTCAAACGTATTCTTTAGATGCGAGATTAAGTTAATAGTTGATGATTGAAATTGGCTATAATATTTTCTCAAATAAATTAACTAGGTACGTGGATGATACAAGTTAAATATTTTTATTTTTTTATTAAAAAAATTTGTGTATGCTTATTTTTTCAATATATTTCTATAATTTAAAAAATCTAAGTTGAAATAAAAAATTATATATATATATATATTTAATTCAATAAATCAAGGACTATGTGTGAGAATAAATAAATAAAAATTCATTAGTGATAACTAAAAATAAAATTTTAAAAATTGAGAGACATGTGTAGATCAAGATATTTAATCTTAAAAGACAGGGCATTTACCTGGTTCTGTTTGCTAAATTTTTTTATTAAAATAATTTTTTTATTTAAGCAAACGATAATAAAAATAGAAACATAAATTAAATTAATCGAATAAAATAAATGGAGAAAATAATGCAAGGCTGCACATGTTAAGAAATATTATCTGAAAATATTTTTTATTTTAAAAAATAAAATCCATCCATACAAAAGATTAAAGAAACTATAGATAAATCAGAAAAACTCTTCAAATTTAAATACATAACTAAAAAATAATCATTGTTTAAAAATGACTCTCCAAACAAAATAAAAAAAAAGAGATATTAATATAAATATAAATTAAAGAAAAAATCATTATTATTTTAAAAAGAGGCAAAGGCTAGGCGCTCTTTGCCCTGGCAAGTCAGCCCATCCCCCAAGCTTATTTTTTCAGGGCCCATGCAATGGGGTCTTTAATTTTTTTACATGCAGTTGTTTGTCTTAATTTTTTTTTTTCAAAAAACTAGCAGCACGTCGTCTAATTTGTCCAGAATTTGATCATTATAGTGGCTGAAAAATCAAGATTTAAGATTTTTTTACTCAAAATCCCTGTTTTTCAACTCATTTTTAACCTAAAACACTTTTATACACCGTAGAAACCGTGATAAATCTATTTATAACTTCAAAAAATACCCCAAAAACTTAAATCAACCCGATTTGAGCTTTGTTTTTTCACGAGCTTTAGAAGTAAAAAAAAAACCCTAACATGAACTACCCCCTTAAATGGAATAATTTGACAAAAATATCGTCTATTTTGACTGTCTGAATCGATGTCGACAACACTTTTCTCTCTCTACCTCTAAAATTCTATGACCTCTCTCTCTTTTCTCTCTCAACTAGGAACTAAAAAATAAAAAAAATTTGAAATCAAAATCAAATTGAAAAATATTAAGATATTGAAATTATATAAGTTACATGATTTTTAAAATTCAAGGATCAATGTGCATCTTTTATGAAATTTATGACGTGCTACTTTTTCTTCTTTTAATTTTATCTTTTCATAAGAATTTAAAATTAATTAATTTTAAATTAAAACTAAATCATAAAAAAAAATAAAGAATCAAATTAAATATATATATATAAAATTTTGCACACTCTATTTATAATAATACATAAGAGGATAAACAGTGAAGTCTTTCAAAAACACACTCCTTTTAAATAATAATTAATTATAACCAATTATGTAGCGCCTGGCAAATTAAAAGAGGACACACTACACAGTAAAATCAGGACATATCCTGTATAAAAAAAAAAGAATAAGATATCTTTTCATTTTATTTTATTTTATTTTTTGTTATCATGAGGTGATATCATATCACTCATTCAATCAAGCTGAAAGAGTGAAATGACCTAGGTGTGATGGCATTAGCACAGGAGAAGGTGCCAGATGGCAACATTTGACAGAAGGGGTGATCTAGCCAAAGCAGAACAACTATTTCCACGCTCCACTTTTATTCAAAATATTTCAATTAATTCAATAATTTTACCCTCTACGAGCAAAGTTCTTACCAAATTTAACTCTACTCCAGAATTTTCTTGGATGCTTTGCTCATTGTTTTCTTACAGAAGTTTGTTCTTCCCAGAAATCAACAAGTTTCTTTCCTCTTCTCTTCGATAGGCTGTCAGCAGGATCACAGTTGAAGGAAAGATATGCGCACGCATGTAGAGAATCAGCACTCTCCACAGAAAGTTAATATTCTGACCAACCTCATCCGGGTTTTGTTTTGAATTATAAAATGTGAATTAATTCAATTAAAATAATAGTTTGATTTTTTAAAAGAAATTCAAAACTATAATGTAATATTAAAATAATAATCTTAAAATTCATCATGATCAGCCAGTTTTAACCATCTCAACCTATAATTTAATTCATGAAAACAGGTTTGCTAATTTTGGTTAGAATAGTAAGACAAAATGCTCTTATAACATTGTTGTCTTTCATCGATTGCCCTGATGCATGCAATATTAAAATAAAATAAGTGGTTACTTTTAAAAAAATATTTCTAAATTAGATTGGATTTTCTTAACAAAAAAATGATTTATACACGAATCATTATCAGTAATTACATATACTTTCCATTAAGATATTTACTGTAATTTTAACAATCATTATCAGTTTTTATTTGCATCATCCATTCTCTTTTGCATTTTCCATTATATATTAATATTTTTATTTCAACATTAATTAATTATTCTTTAATATGTTAATGCATTTAAAAAGAAAAAACAAAAAAATGTTCGAAGATGTAAATCACAACACACTATTATTATTATATCAAATTACAAAGAGTTGATGGATCGAATTCAATTCACATCAATGTTTTTTTTTGTTTTTAAATATTTTAAATTCAATTATCTAGTAGGTATTCAAGTAGTAAGAGATTGGGATTAAGATATTTGTTTCCCCCTATAGTCTCAAGTTCGAACCCTATAATTACTAATATGATGGTCACTGGAAGCTTACATGGTTGTTAACTTTAAGGTCCGTGAGATTAGTTGAGGTGCGCGCAAGCTGACTCGAACACTCATATTAATAATATATATATATATATATCAAATTCAACCTTTTTTATAACAGAGGAAAAATAATTACACATATTTTAAAACAAAGCATTCCACAAATTAACTCTGTATTTTTTAAAATCATTGTTGGCTGGGATGCTAAATAAATACATGCGTAATATAATGTAGCATACCATTTTTTGTATGACTGACTTATTTAAATTGCACTGAAGCTAATTTTGCATCCAAAATGATTGAATTTGGATGGATCAAAACAACTATATTATATTAAAAAAAAATCAAATCAAATTTTAATTAGACAATAAATTGACCTATCATCATATGAGCTTAATTCCCGCTCAAACTAACTGTGAATCTGGCCTCATCTGATCAGAAACTGCAGTCAAGCAGGATATGTTCTAGATATCTGTTGACTTTTTTGTATTCATGGAAAGATATCGTGCAGAAAAATTCCTTTGCAGACGCGTGAAGGTGCGTGGACTACATTTCCTACGAGGGTGAGTGGGATTGTTCAAGCCTTCTATCTTTGACGGAGAAAAACATACAAAAAGAGCCAATAAAAAAAAATAAGAATGCTCTTTCCACCTGGCCACTTAAAAGGGAATCCAAGGACTGCCGTCCTTCGCAAGTCCTCAAAATCTCGGGTTTTAATCGTATCGCGATATATTCAAGTGTGGAAAGTGACGTGGAGAAAATTCATTCTTGTGGATGTTCTTTTTGTTCAATGTGTTTTTAAATTCTAAATTAAATTAATTATGTTTTTTTTATATTAATTGCGTTCTTAATCTTGATGTTTTTTTTAGTTAAAATTATCAGAAAATATCACATGATTTATTTTTATTTTTCTTTCTCTTTTTATCTCCATATTTTTCACTTATCCTGTTATATAAAAACATGCTAGGCCATTTCTCTGTAATTATAATTTAAAATTTGTTATTTTTATAAAATTTTGTTGAGTTTTCTCCTTAAAATTAGTTTAAAGCATGCGAGGAGATAACCTAACAATAAATTTTATGATATTTAAACCTATTAATTACTTCTTGGGCATAACATAAAATAAAAAGAAAATAAAACTCATAACTCACCAAATATTTTCACTCAAGATTTTGCTTTTCCATTTATATCTATTTTTTAAAAAATATATATAAAAATAACTAATAGAATAACACTAGTTATTTTATAATCACCGTAAAAAAATTTTCTTAAATAGTTTTTTTTTGCTGCTGAAAAATTTTCAAGTAACTAATTTTTAAATAAAAAAATAAATTTTTGGCAAACATAATTTCAACAATTTCATGATAGAGCCAAATATTGCTACAATTCTATTTTTTACCATTATGGTGAAAGAGTTTTTAAAATCTTTAGTCTTTCGGTTTTCATTTTTACGTGAATGTTGCCAAAATTGTAATGTATTTTATACTATTGTGTTCATTCAATTAAATAATAATTTCTCCTAAAAGATGAATGATTATTAAAAGTAATTGAGTTAACTTAATATTGAGGGAAAACTTAAATTGGGTAATTGTTCATATTTATGATTGGAATCCTAAATTTATCCAAGACAAACAATATTTTAGTTAGCGTGTTTAGAGTATAGTTGCGGTTTTTTTAAATATTATTCATTTGAAAATATATCAAAATAATATTTTTTTTATGTTTTAAAAATTATTTTTGATATCAGCACATTAAAATGTTCTAAAAATACAAAAAAAATATTAACTTGAAACAAAGAAAAAAATATAAAAAATTTAATTTTTTTTAAAAACGCTTTTAAAATGCAAAAACAAACATGGCTGATATCTCGCTATATCATGTTGTGTTGTGTCATGAGTTAAAAATAATATCAATAAAAGTTTTTTAAAATTCCTTTTTTATTCAAGAAAATGGTAGGTTTCACAAGAAACTATTTTCTTTTTTATTAAAAGCAGCAAGTGTTGTCCTTTGATACAAAGGCAAAATAACCTCCTTTTGCTTTCAAAATAAAATACCCTTTCAACACAAAGGCATGTGTAAGTAGTTGTGCATAAAGTTTGTCTATTTAAAATGTCTTGATAATAAAATATTATAAATAAAATTTAATTCTCCAATTTAATAAAATATAAAAATTCACTATACGAGGCTACATGGTGAGTGAGTTTATTTATGAGGTTATCATTTTTAGTACAAAGAAATAAATCTATAGTAAATGCAAAAGTTAAATTGTATCAGTTTTAAAATAAATATTAATTAATCCATATACTCAATTTAAGTGAATATAATAATATTACATAGTAGATTCTTGAAATACCGAATATTTCTTCAAATACTTGAAAAAAAACATATACTATATCACACTTGCTTTTAGGTATTGTTATTTTCTATGGTAGGAGAGTTTATCTCTCAAGCTATCATTAATAAAAATAAATTTTAATAGAGAAAAAAAATATTAAGAACATCTCGTGTTTTGTATTTGGAGCATTTTAATATATTTCATTAAAAATTACACTTTACATATTTACCTAACAATAACTTAAATCTTTGATAAAAATATAAAAATATTTATATATATTAATGACTCGGATCCAAGAAACATGATTATTTTTTTCTCACCCTTCAACCCAACTCTTCTTCTCTACAACATTCATTGTATCATAGTTTTTAAGGTCCAAGACCCGGTTCCGGGTTTTGACCAGGTCATCAAATCGTTCGGGTCATTTTTTAAATTAAAATAATGTTATTTTAGTAAAACAAAAGTCAACGGGTTGCAATCGGGTTTTGCTGGGTCAACTGGGTCGCCAGGTCACACTGAGTTTTTTCTTTTCCTGTTTTTTTTAACCCGATCCAGTTCCAGCCTCGAGTCAGCTGAGTCCCAGTTCAACCCGCCGGTCCAGATTTTAAAACTATGCATCATATAGACAATATTAATAACTATTTAGTCTAACACATAACATAGTTATCTTCATTAAAAACCAGTATAAATGATTTTTTTTATTCCAAATAAAAAAAATCCATATTCATAAACCAAAAGGTCCCTGCAAATTGATATTTGAAAATCAAAAACCCTAGAAATGGTAGAAGTCCAGCATCTGTAATTCTGTAAAGCCATTTAGGTCAACATGTTGAAGTAGAGGGCACATCTTCCCTACCATAGCCAAGATGGCACTGCCATAAACTGGGCATGACTTTTTGATTTTGTGTATTTGAATTTTCTATAATTTAATAAATAAATTTAATAATATATATATATATATATATATATATATATATACAGTAAGGATATAGAATATAATTTTTCAAAATATAAAAAATGTAAAAAAAAAATATATTTTAAGTAATTTTCCCAACAATAAATGCATCTATTTCAATTCTCATGCTAATCCAAGATATTAAATATTTTTTCCATAATAAAAATATTCTTGATGTGAATAATTAAGTTTGTTTTCTCAATAATTTTTACCCTAGAATTTAAATATAAAAAAGAGCAAAACCTTTATGACAATCTATTAGGGGTATAGTAGCAATTAAGAAATGAGATAAGACATGTGTTTGGTAGTAATGATTATTTTTTAAAATATTTATTATTTAAAAATATATTAAAATAATATTTTTTATTTTTCAAAAAATATATATATCATTCCTCAAATAACTTATACTTTCCCCACTATATTCCACATATAATTATTTTTTAAATATTTATTTTATAAAAGCTAAAATTAAAAACTTATTTTTTATTTATTTCATATAAAAAATATTATCTTAATATATTTTTAAATAAATATTATTTGAAAAAACAATCACTTTTAACACTTCCAGGCACGGTATCGTCGAACCCTACATCCCTCGCCCACACGCCCCAACCCTACCTTTACCTTCTTCTCAACAGCGATTCCATTCCTTTACAAATACCCCACCCCTCGCCCTCTTCTCTCCCTTTCTCAAAATATTTAACCAAAAGCAACCCCCCCTTCTTTCCTTTTCCTTCATTTCCCTCCCTCCCTCCCTCTCTTCTTCATCTACGTATGTATGAAAAAGAGGTTTCAGGAAATGGGCAAGTACATGAGGAAAGCTAAAACCACAAGCGATGTAGCCGTCATGGACTTGACTCACGGTGTCCGTACACGAGCCAGAACCCTAGCTCTCAAGAAACAACAAGGGGTCAAAGCATCTCCTCCATCGTCTCCTGCTGGTTACCTCCAGCTTCGCAGCCGCCGTCTCGAGAAGAAACCGCCCCCAATTCCGTCATTGCATCATGATTCTCCCAGAAGGCAGCATCATAGGCAGGGTGGTCAGAATAGTAGTAAATTGGGTCAGCGGCAGCAGCAGCAGCAAGAAGACGAAGAAAGCCCTAGCCCTAATCTGAAATCGAGTTCCGGGTCGGTTCAAGAGAAAGAAAGGGGAGAGAGTAAAGTGGACAGTAGAGAAGTTGAAGAGAATAATAACAGCAACAGTAAAGACTTGGGTTCTTTTGGAGATAATGTTTTGGATATTGAAGGTAGAGATAGGTGGGTTTTCTTTCTTTTTCTTTAATTTCTTGCACAAAGTTTGAGATGCTCTTTTATTCTTTAAATTAGGGTTTTTTTGTTTAGTTTTTGCGGGGAACGTGAAAACTGAGGGACATTGAAAAATTGATATGGGTCTTCTCTTTCTTTTTCGAATCCTTTGGTTTTTGGCAAAATTTGGGTTTCATTTTTGTTATCTGGGTTCTCAATTTTAGGGTTTTGTTTCTCGATTGATGTGGAAATGGAAGGAAATAGCGATAATTGATGTGGGTTTCCATTTTAAAAAGAATGGGTTTTTATTGGGGGTTTCTTCATGAAATTAGTGCGTGCGTGTTTGGTTGCTGAGAAAATGGAGAGAGAAAACTCAATAATTTTATGTTTCTTGGCGGTTTTGAATGAAAACCCGTTAAATTTTATTTTTGGGGGGTTACTTGATGAAATTAGTGTATTCGTGCTTGGTTGCTGAGAAAATGGAGAGAAAGAGGAGAAAAAATCAATAGTTTTATGTTTCTTGGGGGGTTTTAAATGATTTTTTCCATGTCTGTTTTTAATTGCTGAGAATTTGAAGGGAAAGAGACATGTTAAAGCCTCATTTTAACTTTATTCCTGATTTGGGTTTTTTATTATTTTTTCTTTTCTAGCAGTGGACACCTTTTCAGGGTTTTCTTTCATCTATTTGGTTTGGTTCAAAGCTCTAGTTTGTAATTTTTGTGGCTCGGGAAGACAATAATTTGCATTTAAAGAGGATCGTGACAGCTTTTTGGTTAGTTGTACTTAGGCTTCATTTCTAGAAAAAACTTCATAGCAATAAAGAACAGAATTTTAATTTATTTCATTCCATCCCCAATAATTGCTTGAGATAAAAGAAGAGATTTTGTGCTTTACATATAGATAAAGTTTTTCCTTTTTAAAAAGAAAAACAAATTGTGGTGGAATCCTTTACTAAAGCCTCACCTTTTGTCTTTTAATGTGATTTTCTTTTTAAGAGTTTTGCTGCCCTTTCTGTTTGGTTTCTGAGAAAATGCTGTGTGGAGAAATTTTGGACCTAACCTTAGGTTCTTGCTTCTCTGGACCAATGAAGCTGAAACCACATAACAATTTCTTTAATTCTCTTTGAAGTGCTTGACACATCTTTCTGTGATTTTTATCTAGGAAATTATTGCCCTGGCTTTGTTTTGAGGTTTTAAATGAAATATTAATCATCTTCGTGGGAAATGAGATTCGTATTACCTCATTGCATTTGATCATTTGGTGGGTTTCTGTTTAAAAATGCCGTGATCATATCTGCATAATGGTTTACTGGACCTTACACTGAACAGGCTTTACAGTTCTTGCCCTTTTTTTTCAATTTGATTGTTTTTATGCTGATCTTTATTATATGCGCACAAAACAAAATAGTTTTAACACGTGTCCTCTTCTTTTTGTGCACTCAAACATGGATGGCATTGCATTATTTTAATCAAAAGAAGCAAAGCCTGCTCCATTGTTTCTTTAACAATAGATGCCTCTGCATTTTTAAGCATATGATTGTTGTTTGGTGATTCTTGTTTGAACATAAATATGCTTAATGCATGTTTGTCTTGTTATCACACTTGGTTTTTGTTTATGTTTGGACAGAGGACACTGTAACAGAAACTACTTTATTTGGAATTAGCTGTGCTGAGTATTTTACTACTGATCCATGGACTCTGATTTGATTCAAAGCCTAAAGAATATCCTAATAATAACAGGGTTTGTGTCTTACTTGCTTCATGTAATGGGGATAGGATATCTAAAGTGGTTTTCTACTTCTTTCTTGATCCTTTTGTGCTGTAGCTATTGTCTCTTTATAATACTAATTATCTACAGGTACAGAATTGAATTTGGGAAATAGAAGAATTCATTTTGGATATTTTTCTGTTGTGATTCCCAAAATTCATGAAGTTTATTTCTTGGATTTTTAGTGCTTATAGTACATTATAGTTAAAAATGGGTTGTTGCTTTCTGTGGAAGTGTTGGAAGTGTTTTCAACTAGTTATATCTATGATTGGGAGGTTCCTGTCATCTTTGCAGAATTTACATGGCCTAGGCTGCCTGGAAAATTGAGCGGCAATGTCTTTAATGGCTTGGAAAAATTCAAGTTTTCAATTGTTACATGCTGACACCATTCATGTCCTTTTTAATGTTACTTGCATAAGCTTTGTATTTATTATCAGTGCGGATAGTTTTATGACACAAGACTTGCATCATTATGCATGGTCTTAGGTTACATATTCCCTGGGCCTATGTCATATCTATCTTCTTTGTCACAGGAGCACTAGGGAATCGACTCCTTGCAATTTAACAAGAGGCACAGAAGACGCAAGAACCCCTGGTTCTACTACTAAGCCTGCAAACCCAACTGAAAGTAGCAGGAGGTTACATAACTCAACTCGAAGACACATCCCAACGGCCCATGAAATGGATGAGTTCTTTGGCCCGGCTGAAGAAGAGCAGCTAAGGCAATTTACTGAGAAGTATACATCTCCCATCTGTCTTTATCTTCTTTAAATGATTTTTTAAGACTTGGGCTATCTTGCATGTAATGTTTCTGCTGCAAAGGTTTCATTCTCTTAGCTGATAGAAATGTCGACTTTTGGCAGGTACAACTTTGACCCTGTTAGTGACAAGCCTCTCCATGGACGTTATGAATGGGAGAAATTGGATCGTTAGAAGACATTAGCATCCCATCAGGACATTTCCTGCAAATTAACGGTTGATCTCGTGCTTACCATTGTAGAAGTAGCAGGAATTAGTAGTGGTGTTCAAACGGTGGTGGTGGTGTTATTTCCATTTTCCATCGCCTGTTCTTTTAGTTGTAAAGAAAGTAGGTTTGTCAAGCATGTGTAGACTAATGGTCTGTAACATAACAGGGGGCTATGGGGGGTTACTCAACAAAATACAAACCAAAGTCCTATGTCTAACAGATCATCTGAGAGGGGAAGTGAAAAAGATGTAGATGTTAGGCTTCAGTGAACTAGGTCAGTCTCTCTGGTACAGAAATTTACTAGATTTTCTTTTTCCCTTAGTACTGTATTTTCCTCCCCTTATGTACTGATGCAACTTCTAAAAACTCTCTGGAATAAGCATACGATCCTTTTCCCCTCTGTATCTTGTCTATTCCCCTTTCACCCGCACTGTTCTTTTTTACTTTAACTCTCGCTTTGTTTTATATACATGTGAGGGTGCATCTTTTGATTCTCACCTGGCTTTCGATAGAGGCAAACGTTGTTCATCACTGGCTAGTTATTTTAACTTATTTGCAAGAATGAACGGTGGTGGTTGTGGCAGGGTGTAGCCCATTTTGGAAGAATCTTGCCTTCTCATCGAGCTCCACTTTTCATTTCCATGTCTGCAACTTTCATACTTTAATGTGCAAATTTGTGCAGGCTGAAGTTGGTGAAGGTTAGAGGTGAGAAAAAAAAAAAAACCGAGAAAAAAAAAATATAACCATAAAAAAAACTGATTAAAATATTAAAAAAAAACATTCAGTTTGATTTCACAAACCTGAACGTAAAATCTCAACCAAAGTGAACCGGTTCAGATGAAAATAAAAAAAATAAAGGGCACTATAAAAAAAAAAATGCTTTCTAATTTCTAACCCTAGCTACCGTTGCTAGCAAGCAAGCCGCCCTTCTCAGCCCTCATAACTCTCACACTCTCTGACTCTCAGGCTCCCCAACGCCACACCCAGATCAGAACTAACAAAAATTATCAGTCTTCACTCCTGCTGGTATATCTTCAATCTTCATCTTCAGATCTAGCAAACCAGCCACCCCCTTCCTAGCTCCCTCACGGCACACCCCACACCCCACACCCCACACCCAACCTCCAGATCTAGCAAACCAGCCGGCCGCCTCCCTCTCCCACACCCGACCTTGAATCTTGTCACACCAGGTGTGATTTCTCTTCTCTGTCGATGTCTGTTTTTCTTTTCTTTAACACATGTTTCTGATTTCTCGATGGAAACTGGGTTAGTGTAAGAGAATTTGTGGAGGAAAGTTTAGTACTTGTTTAAATCTTCTTCTGATGAAAATAATATTCATTTTTACTCCGATGACCGTTTAAAAAACAGATCTTCGGTTTTGTGTTTAAAGATAACTTAAAAGATTCATTGCCTGAAACAAATGTGAATTTGTGTTTAAAAGAGGGAAAGAGAACAGAAGGTATATTATTTCCAAGTACATTACCAAGGAATATACCAGAGTTGATGATACTGATATTAGATAGAGCCATTAAAAATCACAAAAGCACTTGAAGGTGTTGGGCATCAGATTATTGTAACAACCTCTACCCAGTATGATATTGAAGCTCGGAACTCAATTATTTTCCCCCTGTCAGTCTATAAACAAGGATTTTATTATAGCAGTAGCGTGTCATTTAATCAGAGTCCTTACTTGCCTTACTTCATCAAATGCTTGAAAGGGAGGGGAAAAAATAAATTAATAACATGATCACTATATACATATTGCTCAGTTTAATTATAGAGCTCAAATTAATTATGTTAGTATTGATTAGAGATTTTATATACACTTACCAGACCTTCCTTGCCATGATGGTAGATGACAAAGCAATAGTTACTCATATCTACCATCTAATTTACTTACCTTTTGCCATTCGTGGTCACGATCCTATGCCAATGCCCTCTAATTTCTAATCATCTACAAGAAACTGGACTGTAGCTCACATTTTTCTCAGGTTTGCAGCTTTAAGGATTTTGGATTTTATTAGTGTGATGTGGGGGACCTTGGGTGCGTTTTTCAATTGCAGAGAAGCATAAATTATAGTTTGTGTTTACAAACTGTACTGGCATTGTATCTTTAAGCAAGTTATGATGACTTTTTTGTGTGGCATGGTTAATGCTTTGGCAGGAAAATTTTCAATTTATTGTAGAAGAATAATGGAAAGGAGTGTTTGTTTTTTCACAGCTTAGACCACTTAAGATTTTCTGGTGTGGAAATTCTGCTGAATTGTTTTAAGAACTAGCTGAGTAAAAAAGTTTTAGAACCACGCTTTTTACAAACAAGAAACTGACCAATTTGAAAATGTTAAAATATATTTGGGGACTCTTTCTGAAAAATGCATGCAAATTGCTTACAAAAAGACCAAAATAGAAATTATATTATAATTTTGTTTATGTTTGTCCGACAAGCTTTATCATACGTCTATGAGGCCATTTACAGAACATTAAATAATGTTCAATCTTAATCAGATTGTCTTCATGAGCAACTCCTTAGTTTTGGAAAGGAAATTCAGTATGAGTCATGTTGAGCTCTGTACGGTGCTCTTTGAAATGCAGATTTGTGCAAGATGAAGAAAGGAATCCACCCTCAAATGCAATGGATATCCTATGTGACTCAAGATGGCAGATTAATGCATGCTATGATGACAAAAATACACCATGTTGGCAACGTCTACCACTTCAGAGCAAAACGGCAAATGGCTGAAAGTTTAGGTCAGATTGCCAAGTTTAAGCGTCGGTACGGGCAGGAGAATGCAGAAGATGCTGAAAAGTGACATTTTTTCTTCTTAAGATGCAAAGGGCAATCACTAGGTCTTGCTGGTTCATATGCTGTAATAGCGTTGACCATAACTAGTTTGCCATAGAGACTTTACTCTTGAAACTCACAAACTTAGTTGTGTTCTCTCAGTGCAATAAGTGTGCTGGTCCAGAAGTGCTTGAACTTTAAGGGCAAGGCATTTCCTATAAAAGAAGTGCTGTCACTGCCCAATTGAAGTTATTACAAGTAGCTTTCTTCAGTTGTTCGGTTTATTTAATTTATTGTCT
>Ga0325410_1000187_pt1 | contig 60647 bp, 16 predicted proteins | sample PopdelMetagenome_16_FD_206182 | JGI IMG/M metagenome (GOLD analysis project Ga0325410, IMG submission 206182) | Populus deltoides microbial communities from Bellville, Georgia, United States - Xylem-PdIQD-R3 | ecosystem: Host-associated > Plants > Phyllosphere > Stem > Wood/Secondary xylem... | reverse complement strand
TTTGAAATAAAGTCTCCACCTCACCTCAAGTACTGAATTAACATCTGACTCGAATAAATATTTTTTACAATAATCAAAACAAATTATGATAAATATTGGAAATAATTCAAAAACTGTGTTTGCAAATGCTTCACTAATATGCTATAGTTTCGTGCATTTTTTAACATAGTTTTGTCCATTTTTTTTAATTTACAGTACAAAAACAAGTGTACAGAAGTAACTAACGGTGAATATCTATAATTAAAGGTGTGTTTGGACGTTTTTTAAAAATTGTAAATTTTTTTTGTTTTTATTTAAAATTATTTTTTTTATGTTTTCATATTGTTTTAATGTGCTAATATCAAAAAAAAATTTAACAAAAAAATTTTTTAATACATTTCTGAGCAAAAAATACTTTAAACCGCAATCACTACTATATTTTTAAACACACCCTAAAATATAATAGTTTTTACATCACTCTTTCATCCAAGTTATGCACAAATCAATTCTTAAATGTTGAGAAAAACAAAACAGAGAAATAAATTAAATCAAAATCCTACATATTTATAAATTAAATTCAAATTAAACACTATAATTAAATTCAATTATAATATAGAATCCGTTCCAAATAACCTCTAAGTAAAGCGGTCTCAACCGATAAATTGTCACGAGAAATGCTTAAAGGATGGTAATGGCATTTAGATGGATAGATTGTGGCCCGCATTATGCTCGAAGTCGAAACAAAAAAATAATATAAAAAAATGTTTAAACATTGTTAGTGTATTTTTTAAAAGAAAAAAATATATATGGTAATAAAAACCGGCAATTGTAGTAAATTAACTAAATCAAAAATAATAATCATGATGAGCTGTATAAAAAGAAAACTTACCAATATTTTAAAAAGGCTTAACAATATTTTAAAAAGGTTTTATAATATTACCTAATAATAAAGTAAAAATTAAATAAAATCTAATAAAATTATATTTAAAATATATTTTTAACTAATCTAAGAATATAACAAAAAATATATCAATCAACAAAATATTGAAGGACAAAAATGAAAAATAAATATTCATTTTAAGAAAAAAAACCAAAAAAACAATACGGTTCAAATCAGGTTAACCTTTCAAACAAGCGAACCGGGTAATAAGAATTGAGTATCTTTATAAAAAACAAATCAAAAACAAATTATGAAGCTTAATTCTCAGTCAACTCAATGTTTAAGAACAAGATTAAAAAAAATAAATTTAAAAGGACAAAAAAAACTCATATCAACTTTGGTTACTCTGTCAAACCTGAAACCTATTAATTGTTTTTTTTACTATAACCTAAAATTTCTATTTTGTAACATTCAATTTTAATTTAATATCTAAATATGACATTTCAAATATATAAGAGCATGGATAAATAAAAAATTCTCTAACAAATAAAATCATACTAATATAACTTTAAATGATAAAATTATAAAGAAATAAAATTCAATAATGAAGATGAAATAATGCATTATTATTATATAATGTCATCCATTGTACCACAAAGTCAATAGCTACATAAGTTGGGACATAGTAAATGTTTTAGCTATTATAGTTTCATCTATAATTGTACTTTAGAAATATCTATAATTACTATTAGTAATCTAAAATAGAACAAACATTTATTGTTCATAAAGATATTATACAAATGATTACATTTCCAAAACTTTTATATTTCATCAAAATCAAACACACAAATACCTTTTAAATATCATAGCAATATTAACAACTACTTTAAAACAGAATTAAGCAATCAAGATAACATATTCATTCATTAATCCATATAAATGCTAAAACACAAAATAATAATAAAAGAATTCAAAAACATCATTAAATATAAAAAAAATGCATGAATGGACAGGCTACATGGACTACACCCTTGAGTTTTTATATGGTTATACCTTCTCTAATCTCGTTAATTATAGGCTATTACCTCCCTTCTCTTTTCTTTTCTTCTTTCCGTTTCACTTTCTACTCTTTTCAAAACTTGTTAGACCTTTTATATTAGGCCTTTGAACCTTCACAATATAGTCTATTAACAAACTATTTCCCTCTTCTCTTTTTTCCCCTTTCAAATTTTTCAAGGGATATTTATGGGGTTTTTTCTAGGGTTTTTGATAGATTCCAATATATAGGGATCCAAGCTCAGTCCTTTGATCAAAATGAGAGAGCTCTAGATAAATGTTAATAGCTGGAACTTTTATTCTTCAATGGTTTCTTGGGGCTGATGGTTTTGTCTAGGTGGTTTTTTTTTTCTTGGAGACGAAGGCATGCAATTCTTATTTTCTAATCTTGGATGAAAGATTTATGACCCTTGATAAAATTCTTCTAGGAGTTTAAGTGTGAACACACAAAAAGATTAGGTGGTTTTGTACAAATAGATATCTCAATCAAGGTTGACTGAGTTGGTTATTTTTTAGACTACGCCGGAGAAACTCTGATGTAAACATCATTAGAGACCACCTGAACTTGGTTGAGAAGATGCACGTATTTTGTTTGGATCCATCCTTACTTAATTTGAAAGTTTGTAGCTCCACATTCATTTGTTTGAAGGTGCCAACTCAATCAGCTTAGAATCTAAAAATACAGTGATGGTTGATTAGGGACAAAATGTCGGAGATTTTTATAGAAAAATTGAGATGTAAACGTTCAATTTCATGAAAATAAAGTTATAGAGGGGATGTTATTTTTTTATTTGCAAAAAACCTTGTGTCATTTGGAAATCTAGAACTCCACAACGAGCTCTTAAAAGGTGTCTACTCGATCATCCAAAACTGCCAAGAAAAGAGATGAATAGTGGGTGAACAACGCATTGTCTAGGTTAAACCCCTAGAAATTAAGGTTTTTAATTTGGGATATGATAGATATTATTTTAGTTTCTATTCTTCCTATTGCTTTTAATTGCACTCGTAATAGCCTCCCAAACTCTTAATTTAATGCAATTTTACCTCTACCAAACTCAATCATCAGCCCTAAAGTTTAGTTTTATTTTCATCTTGGTTCTTGATTTTCGATTTATGCACTTAGACCCTTAATTGACCATCAAAATTTTAATTTTTTTCAATTCAGTCCTTGATTTGTCAATTTCAGACCCTGAAGTTTCACGTCTTTAACGTTTTGGTCTTTGGTTTTGAATTTCTTAAATCAAATCTCTAATTGGCTATCAAATTTTAATTTTTCACAATTAAGCCACTAATTTGACCAATTAAACTTTTCAAAGTTCAATTTCAGTCTCCAAACTTTAATTTCTTTCAATTAACACCCAAATTGACTCTAAAAAATTGATTTTCCTTGCAATTAAGTCCTCAATAAAATTAATTAAGCCTTTAAAAATCCTCATTGAGTCCTTACTTATCCAAATTTGTATTTCTTTACCTCAAATAAAAATATTTTCACATAATGGGTCTTAGTCAATCAGAATTGGGTTATCAATTTTGTACATTATAGTCCTCCAACTTTTCCACTTGTCATTTTAGTCATTCTTCACTAACTTGAGCAATCTTCGAGGCTTTTTTCAAGTGTATTCTCTTGTATTTTTAAATTTTTTTTTCTATTTTTTTTCTTAATTTTTTTAGGACAAAAAATAAATAACAACAATAATATCGATATTTAATTTAACATCAAAAGATTTTCTAACTGCGCATGCATGAGAGCATACACAACAAACAAATGCACATCAAACAAATACAAAAAACCATGTTAACACAATTTGTGAGGAAGGAATAAAAAAAAATTGTATAAAAAAATTACAAGTATCGAGAAAGAAAAATTTAATTGTGAACAATGACGTGGATAAAGAAATATGAGAGTGTACAGTATATGAACAATAAAAACTTACATGTTTTAGTTTATTTTGTAATTATATTCTTTTTCATCGTATAAACAAACCAACTTGAAGTTTAAAATAAATAAATAAAAGAAAATAATACTTAAAAAAACAATTATCCGAGTATATAGCAATTAAAAAATATGACACTCTCTTTGGTGAGTACTCTAGGAGTTCCTGTGATGGATAAATACACCAGCTTTTATCTTCTAATTATTAATTGCTAATTATTAAAAAAATATTAATTTTATGTCCTTAATTGTTTATTTTAATACAATTAAATTTCATTCTGCATGTTTTGAAATTTGATATATCCATATTCATAAAAATAGGAACTCTAAAATACTTTTGAATTTTTATTAATTTAATGTCTAAAATAAGAATTTTAGTACACTTCTTATTACTTCCCTGTGACAATTTCAAGTGACCTTTTGGAAACACAGTTATACCCGTATTTTAAAAAAATTAATTTTTTTACTAAAAGTTATTTTTTTTATATTTTGGATCGTTGTAATGCGCTAATCTTAAAAATAATTTTAAAAAAATAAAAAATATCATTTTAATGCATTTCGGCACCAAAAACACTTTGAAAAGCAACCACAACCACACTCCCAAACAGGTTTTAATTTCTTTTCATAATAATTTGAGTACTGGTTTTTATTAATTACTTTTACTTTTCTATAATTAGCCTGCATTAAATTTATTTTTACCGTCTTTATGAATTCTCATTATTATTAGTAGTTGTATTGATTTGTTTTTCTTTTCTGCAAGTTCATTAATTATTTGTAGTTTTATTTCCTTTTTTTATAATTAGGCACCATTAAAAACATATTTCCTTTTATATAATTTGCTCTTTTCCTCTTATATATTTCCACCATTCTAGTTTTGAGGCGATCTTTGATATTCTCGTTTCAATCGGTGCATAGTTCTTCAATACTCCTGTAGGAAGGAGTTTCAGGAAGGGAGGTTCCCCCAACCCCCCTCCCAAATATTAACTTCTTTTACACAATTCTTCTAGTTATGCCTTGCTCTAGTGTATGGAAGGCCCCCTATCAAGCAAGAAAGAAGCAGCTCTTTCCACGGCTGAGCCACCACTTCTCTTTTTGTAAAATATTTAAAAGTTAAACAGCATATAATAGGATAGAGCATATTATGGCATACAAAGTTTTTCCTCCTCGGAGATGGTTCAAGATACAGAGATCGCTAGACAGTAGCCTGCTCCGCGCCACCAACCAGGGTAATAAAAAGAATTTGATTAATTTAATAATATAATTTAAAAAACATTAATAATAAATAAAACAAAAAATAAAAATAATTAAGTACAAAAAATAATCTGTCAATATTATACTTAGAAAAAAATAATAAAAAACATTAGTTGAAAACTCATCGTCGCTTCATCATAAATACCATATTACCAAAAAGAGCTTATTAAGCCAGTTCTAATATCATTGTAAAAGACTGCACGATAACATCGAAAGAGGCTGCATGTGCTATTAGAGCAATAACCTGGAAAGCAAACCTAATAAAAATCATGAAATGCATCTCATGCTTATATTTAATCAATTAATTCAAAAATAAAATTTCTTTTAAAAAAATTAACTAACAATAATAAATAAAAAGACCTGAGATAACCTAGGTCATTTTCAAAATTAGTAAAAAAAATCTATAGAAAACAAATATAAAAAATAATAGAGGTTAATATCCAATTAAATGAATGTTAAAAAATAAAACTGAAAAAAATACAAGTTTAAAAAAATAAAAATAAATGAAGCAAAATCATGAAAATTAGAGGGTCGAACATGACAACAAAGGATGAGAGAGAAAAGAAGAGGGGAAAGAATAAGAAAATATTGTCAGTTCCAAACTAGAGCTCAGCAAGCTACACGCAATGCCTGTTGAGGGAGAGGTTGTCAAGACGATTTCTACCACATCAAAGAAGACTGTATTTGGCCATCAAAATCCGTTATACGCAGTGCCTGAATGTGGTGGAGTGGCTTTCTCGTGTAATGCAAGTGTCAGCTAATTTTTGTTTTTAAATCATATTTTATATTTATTAAAATGCCAAATTTCCCCCATTCAACTTGTTTATAACTAAAAAAATTAGGTTTAAAAGTAGATAAGTCTTTGGATGTTAGTTATAGAAAATTTTTTTTTAATAGTAATTTAGTCATTTCACTTTACTTTGAAAATTGGAAAGGATCGAGTTGGTCCTTGAGCAATATGATAATTATTAATGGATCTTGTGAAAAGACTGTTTCGCCTTTAATAATCAGTTTATTAATTTTATCGAAATATTAAATTAATAATTATACCTTTTTAATCTATAGTGTCATGTATCGGCATTTATAGTAAAACATCGATTTCCTTTTGTATTTTAACAAGTAAATGATACACTTCTAGATTATTTGAAAAAGTATGATACTTCTTAATCAATGAAAAATGATTTGTATTTAATAAAAAAAATCTATCCTTTTCTTTAAATGATTTTTTCTCTAAATGTATAATTTTTTTTATCATATTGTTCATAGAAACTAGTTAAATATTATTATTATATAAACTATTTTTTTAAACTTACTATCCCCGTTCTTTCTAATTAAACTATAAATTTCAGAACAAATTAGTGGTGAACTTATATGAATTTTAAGAATAAAACGCTTTTGTTTGAGAAAATATACTTATGAAATTACATTTGAGGTTTCGTCTAAAAGTTTAGAGGTTTTTTCTTATAGACGTGGAGCAGTAATTTTGTACATAGTTTTCATACCCGGTCTGGTGGCCGACCCGGTTTAAGGCCCGGGTCTCGGGTTTTGACCGAGTCATCGGGTTTTGACCGGGTCACCAGGTCACTCAGGTAAATTTTTTTTTAATCAAAACGACGTCGTTTTAGTAAAAAAAAAAAAGATCAACGGATCGCAACTGAGTTTTTGATCGGGTCTTGCCGGGTCAACCAGGTTCCCCTATTGTTTCTTCAACGCGGCACGGTTTCAGCCCCAGGTCGACCTGCCAGGCCGAGCCAGGTTTCAAAACTATGGTTTTGTATGTGTGTGTGTGTAGACACACAATCAATCTGCACAGCAGGTCTCGAGTTCGAGTTAGGGTGTGCATTTCTTGTAAGAGTTTAGGACAACCAGGATTTTACTCGCTTATCTGGACCCACAAAGTGTACTTTTCGAGGTTGGGTTTCCTCTAATCCAAAAAAAAAAAGTGTAGACACATAATCACTTCAGAGTTTGTAATATTTTTCAACAAAATAAGAAGATATAGAGAGGGACTTGGACTATCCTTGGCTTCAACGCAATTATAGTTCCCTTTGCCGCTCGTCATTAGCCTGTTGAAGTTGGAGCTTGGAAGATAACATCTTGATCATGGCACAGCTTTACACGATCCCCCGTCTATGATAACTCAAATCAATCTCGTTATGCTAAAGAAAAATAATCTAGGGATTGAAAATGAAAGCTCTTACAACAAAAACAAGCCGTGTTTAGCAAAAGTAATACAATAATTGTTGGTCTTAAGTGTGAAGTTAGGGGAGGTTAATCTCAACACTTCTATGATCATCTCTAACATCTTATTGCTCCAACCGCCACAAAAATTTGGGTTCATTTTTTTTTTTAATTTGGGTTCATTAATAAAAATATAGAGAGCCTTCAACTATGTTCTTTCTTTTTTTAATTGTTGCTTTACATTTAATGGTTTGGTTTTCTGATGAAAATTATATTTCATAACATAAAAAATATTAATTTAATGTTTTTTATATTATAAAATAAAATTCCAACTATAAATTTAAATATATTTATGTTCTTCTTGGTTGTAAAGTTGAATTCATCTAAAAAAAACTTGGCTCATTCATGACCCGGGTTGGGTCTCTAGTTAAATATCAATTATTTTTTTTTATCAAAATATCATTATTTTGAATTATTTAAAAAAAAATAAAATAATATTTTTTAAAAAAATAAAAAAATTAACCGAGTCTCACTTAAATTTTAATCAGGCTACTCATGTTATGATTTGACCTATTGAGTTATATAAATTCAATTAGATCACCTACGAGAGCAATTTTAAAAAAAAAAACCAACCCGATTGAAACTTCAAGAAAAACCAACCCGATTGAAACTTCAGGTCAAGAGATTGACTCACGCTAACTATTAGCTAACTTTCATAACTATAAATCCATACAATTACACCTACTGTACCCATTCAATTAGGTAAGAAAAATATTTGGGCATTCACTAGGTGTGGTGTGTGGGTGTGGGTTAAAGTAAAAGTTTTTTGAAAAAGTATCATTTTGAATAAATTAAAAAAAACTATAATAATACTATTTTGAAAAAAAAATAAAAAAATTTAATAGGTTTCACTTGTTTTATCTAAATTTAATTAAGTTAATTATATGAAAAAAAATTTAAAAAACCTGACCCATCTAGTTTAGCGAGTCGACAAACTTTTATAATTGCTAAGTTAACTTGTTAAATCTAGAATTCATGTTATAAAAATTTAATAACTAAATAAAAAAATTAATATTAATAAATTAATTTAAACAAAAAAAATTAATTAAAAAAACAGTAATTTCACTGTGAATTCCATAGTAAAAATCTGATCTCACTGAAGCCATGCCATAATACCTCCTCTACCCACTGGATTAGGTTGGAAATTATTTGGGCATTCATGTCAAAATCAAAGCACCGCCGGTGAGTGCCTCACAATATGATTTTTTCACTATGCCTTTTCGTTTCTCTTCTAGCTCACCGCGAAGCTTCACAAGAACCCATATACCTCGTTAACTTCCCTCACGATTTTAAGGCTGTTAACGTGGTCAAGCGGTGGATTTTTTAATATTATTATTTTTTTTAAAGGATGAGCTTAGGAATCAGCTCCTTTTGGATCTAACTTTTAGATAGCAGTAACTCTGTGCCCTGTGACTCCGTTATCAAACATCACGACAGCTCATCCATACGGCTACAGGCATTTAGTTTGATGTATGTTTGTTAATTAGAAGGCATTGTAACTTAGATTTATGATAACTACCCAAAAAAAAATTCTAACTGTTCATCAGTTGTTCTAAGTAAAGGATCGGTAATATAATAGAAAAGAAAACAATCATATCATATATACTAAGATAAATTGTTTTGTGTTTTTCTAAAAGTATATATTATATTTGTATATTAATATTTATCTAAACTATTATATGTGTGATAGTTATTTAAAGTTAAAAACTACTCATGACCGACAATAATGATTTGAGATATGAACGCGAAACCAGACTCAATCCTCATTTTTAAAATGCGGGTGTTCGATCCTAGAGGAGGATGAACAAATGATAGGCATAAAGCTTCTTCAAGATTATATTGATTGAAATTGACCTAAAGGTCATCATTTATGTTCAATGAACCTATGAGTAATCATATTGATCCAACCTAAATTCATTCATTGTAGAAAAATAGCATAATATGGTCTAAAAATAACTAAACAAATGTCCACACATGTTCAAGATTCAAATTTTATAAACAATAAATGTAAGCATCAAAGTTATATTTACAAACCAAGTTTTAATATAATATTTATAAAAAAGTTTATTATATATAATAATTTTAAATAAATACATATATATTTTTTCACTTTAAGAGTGACCCCACTAATAGAATGGTGGTTAACTAGATAGACGAAGAAGTAGAATGAAAATGTATTATCAGGTGTATCCTAAAACTGATATGTTCAGATTCTAACATTCTACAAAGAAAAATGATATATTTTTAAAAATAATATCATGTATTCACCCTTTCTATTTTTCTTTCAACTTCCATGGATAAGACCCACTTAAATATCATATGATTCCTAGGTTAATTCTTAGATAAAAATGAACAACAATGTATAACATTGAAGAAATAAATCTTATTATATGAATACAATGACTTAAAAATAAAGTTTTAGCTATGTATTAATCAATCATATTTACACACTATATAACATCTAAAGGACAAGACCTCATATCAAACCTTATCATTTTGGATTGATTTGTGGATGATATAAACAACTAAACATAAAAAAACATGTTCAAAATCACACATAACAAAAATAGTTATGTATTAACCTGTTTTATCATCTATTAGACAACCTCCAAATAATAGGGTCTGACATCAAACCTTACCATCATGCATTTATTTGCTGGTAATAGAAATAACTAACACATAAAGCAACAAACAACAATAAAATTGCACATAAATAAAACATGTTCTTGTCTGTTAGATAACATTGAAAGGACGGTGCTTGATATCAAAATTTATTATCGTCGGTTAATTTGCAAACAATAGAAATAATTAATACACAATCATATAAATGTAGATTTTTAATCCCCTTTTCCTTCCTCAGTTATCATCATGCTTCCCAATATTTTAGTTTAGTTTATTGTTTTGTTTAAATATTTTTACTTTTGAAAATTCCTTAACATGGATACAACAAGTGAAAATGTTAAAAATTGTGAAATGACCGCAAATCAGCTGAATTGTGTTGAGTTTTTTTTTTTTTGAAAAATTATAAAAAAAAATAGAGTAAAAAATTAAGTTAAGAAAATATCAAGAAAGAAAAGGAAGAACACGAGAAGTCGAAAGTTAACACTCCTGCATTCGGAACAATCTTCTCGGAGGCAGAACACAGGAAATAAAGACTTCGGCGATGCATCCGAATACTACATTGATGCATTAAATTTGCTCCGAGAATCCAAGGAGATCTGCAAGCTAGATAGGTTTGTCTTTTACTGAACTCTGCCGTACACATGGACATGGCCTGGCATGATCCTAACTGTCATTGTCAACGTGAGGGGGAACCATCACTTTGATCGGTTGTACTACACCAAGGGAAACTAATAGAAAATATCAAATTAAAAATGGGTGGGAAAATTACAGACTACGCTGCTTTGTAATATAAATATATTATTTTTTATTACAAAATAAAAATATTTGTTATTGAATTTAAAACACACACGCTTTCAAAACTAGTACAAAATTATTAAGAGTCATAAGCAATAAAATAAAATTTTCTAAGAACACTATGATTTTCTTTTTAGTTTTGTGTATACAGAAGAAAATAAAAATAAATTTATTTTAAAACAACCAAATGACTTGTATTTATAGTGTTGAATGATAATTAACTAATATTCTAACATTATTTTTTTATTAAAAAATATGAATTTATGGTTGGGGTTTTATTGTTTATTCCAAATGTATGACTCGAGATTTAACTTGAAATTCATTGGTAATTATTTTTTTAGTATACACTTTAATATGATATTTGAAACTCAAAGATATATAATTTTAAATGTTTATTTTTTATATTTTGATTCTTAAACTTTTAAATTCTTCACTTTGATACTTAACTCTTTTAATTTTATAATTTAACACTTGAATTCAATTTCTCTTATATCTTAAGTTCAACCACTATATGTGCATATAGCCTAGAGAAATTATATATGACTAGTTAATTATCTTTGTGTACGTCTGGAAAACTTTTTAACAATATTTTTAAATTTAATTAAGTTTACAAGTCAACACAATAACTCATTGATTTAATCTATGAAGTTGACTTAGTATGATCTAGTTAACTTAATCAAAACTCGAGTTAACTATTTTTTAAAAAATAAAAAGCCATCAATTTAATATTTTTTTAATCAAAAAATATTGGAACAACTACGTTTTGAGTTGATCCATGTCAAACCATGTTAACCCGCTCATTTTATGACCTAATTCATGACTCTAATCAGGTTTAATAACCTTGTTATTTTAATTTATTTTTTATTTAATTAAATTATTATAAAAATAAACATTTACAAAAAAAAAGATAATGAATAAAATTATTAAGGAGAAAAATATTTCTACAATTTGAAATCTAATTTCTTATTAATGCATCTTTTTATTGTTTGAATGAAAGCATGATTTTTTTTATTATATGCATTATTTTTTAAATAAAAATCTATCATTATCTCTAAAGCAAGTCTTTTTATAAAATATTAAAATAATGCCTTAATATTTTGTATTGAATGAAGAAAAAATTATTAAATTTTTATTAAATCATATAAAAAACTCGTAAATATATTTAAAGAATGGAAACATTATTTTCATTGAATATTTATGAGTAATTTTTAGTTAAATATCATTTTAAGATTTTTTTTAGTGTATTTCAATCAAAACTTAAGAAAAGAAAAATGGAAACAACAAAAAGATAGAAAGAGACTAAACACCTAGGCTAAAGAGACAGGGCTTGTGCTTGGCCTAGCAAAAAGATGGTCTATGTGCATGGACTTGCAAGGCTAGATATGTACAACTAACATTCTTTGTTTGTTTTTCTCAAAGGCAGTGTCACCATTTATATATTTTTTTAAAATAAAACAAACAATACATCATTTGCTTACTTAGATTTCATTGGAGATATAACTGAAAAATCAGGTTGAAGCTTTTTTTACCTAAAATAATATTTTAATATATTTTCATCTAAAAACATTTAATAAATACCCTTAGAATCTCAATAAACTAAGTTTTCAACTTAAAACACCTTTAAAATCAGTTCAAAACCACAAAATCAAATAAAAAGTCTTTCTTAACCCCGATCTATTTTTTTCAGCAATATAGAAACTAAAAACACCTCAATGACACTTCTTTTGTTAAGAGAAACACATTGCATCAAATTTAGCTTTTTTTTTTCATGAAATCTAGGTAACTAACCGTTTTCTCTCTTTTATGATGTTTTTAGGCGATTCTCTCTTGTATCTTTTTAAATTCAAGGACTAAAATGTAAACAAAATAAAATTATTTTTAATTTTTAATTTTGAGAAGTCTCAATGGGTTGGTTTGATTGTCAAGGAAATGTGATTACTTCTTCAATTTTACAAGTTCAAACTTTGGAGTAGGCATGTATAAGGATTTATTTAATTTTTGAATGCACTAGGTTAGTGTGTAGGGCATGCTTTTAAAATCATTTCGAGCACTTATTTCATCATAGGAATAAACAAGAAATAATAATTTTCTAGTGCTACCGAGAATGTTATATGATTTAGTTTTCATTTATACCTAGATTTTGAAATCTCTAATCAACTAGGTATGGTTAACATCATTACTCTCCTTTATCTTTTAAAGGCTTTAAACACATACCCCTCAATGAATTATACATAAGCTCTCTCGTTAAATTTTTTGTTAGCGGATTCACAATGCTTTTCTTTAACTTTACATAGTCAATGAAATTAATTCTATCCGAGAGTAAGTTTAACGGTATTATGTCTACGATATATATGTCTAGACTTACCATTATACATACTACTTTATGCCCTTTTAATTGTTGATTGACTATCGTAATGGACACAAATAGTTGACACTTGTTTTGACCAATATGAGATATCCTCCAAGAAATTTTGAATCTATTCAACTTCCTCTCCAGTTTTATCAAGAGAAATAAAATTTGAATTCATCATGGATTTAACAATACATGTTTATTCAGAGAATTTCAATGATGTAGCTACTCCACTAAGTGTGAAGATATATCCACATGTGGATTTCAAACCTCAATGAAGATTCCTAAATGCAATAAGAAATCTATTTTCAACCTACCAATTCATTCACTGATCTTGAAAAAAAACCTAATATTTATGAAGTATTTTTTTAAAAAACAATCTTATTAGTTTTTACCAAATTATTTTGGGAAATGATACAATTAAAAGAAAGTTTTAGAGGAATTACATAATTTGAAAAAGTTTTAGAGAAATAGCATAGTTTCAAAAGAGCCGCTATTTTGAATTGCAGTTTTAATATAACCACGATTTAGAATCACGATTTTAAATTTTTAATACAACCGCGACTCAAATTTGCGGTTCAGTTTACTACTTTGTCAATATAATTGGTGCTTTCTATACACTAGTATTTACAGCCATGTAATAATGATTCTACTAGATGTGGTCTATAAAAGGACAAAACATGTCTCTTATAGGAAATTAAGATTGATTTTCCTTCTTCAGGTCATTGCTAACTCCATTTTCCAATCTATATTATTGTTTATGTCTTCTAACCATGATAATATGCTTGTTTCTAACATTGGCTTAATACTTCGAAATTTTCTCAGCAAGCAAAACTTATTCAAAACAATGTAAAGCAAACTTATTTCACTGGAGATGTTATTACACTTCAGCATCATATATGACTTCTAAAGGTGTGATTCTGAATTTCACTATATTTCTTTATTAAGAAAGTTAACATCTATAATTTTTGTAACTAAAAACCCTGAATTATATTTGTGATAGGAGGAGTTCTCTTTCCTCAAATGTCCGGATGTCTCCAAGTCATTATCATTTTTCATACATACTACTACCCCCCTTCTTCTACTTCTTCTTATTCTTCTTGTACGTTTCCTTCTTGCTCATTATACACAATCCATTATAATAATGTAGCATATGTCTCTTTCTTAATTTCTAGAACACACACACACACACATACACTGAAGAAGAAGAAAAAGTATTGAAGGAGAGAGGTGGGGACCGAGGATGGGTCAATCCTCTTCTTCATGCTCGTGCAATAATGCCCATGAGATTTACAAGCTTATTATCATTGAAAAAATAGTAGTAATATTGATGGGGATGATGACTTGACCTTAAGTCTTCCTGAATAATGCTTGGGCAATGTGTTTGGGAAGCTATGTTATTTTGACAAGAATTCTTGTTATCTGGTTTACAAAATATGAAAATGTGTAACAGTGTTTACACCACATTATGACCAACATCAGAACCCATTTCATCATCATCATAAGTATTGAAAAATCCTTAAATAATAGTACTATTTTTTAATTTCATTATCATTTATAGTAAAATATTTAGTTTCAAGTAACCTGCCATCTTTAGAATTACCTGAATAACATCTCAATATTTTTATTGTTAAAAGATCAGCATCAACATATAGATACACCTCTTCTTTATCTTTATACATATTGAGTACTTGTACAATTAAGGCATCATAAAATATTTTATTGCCTTTATCATTTTTTATACAAAAGTCATGCAAGTTTACATCAAAAATTTATTTGCATATAAATAATATGTCTATATAAGACATATAGTTAGAGCCACAATTTGTTTCCAGTGTATTGAACTTTCATAATGCACAAATATATCTGACATTTTGTTTCAGTTTACAGAAATTATAGCAAGGTTACACATAAATAATAACAAAGAAAAAAAAAAAACAATACCTAAACCCTATACATTATATCTATTAACCAAGTCTATAGTATCCATTAACCATATCTAAACATAATATCAGTCTGGTCATGTATCTTTAATTTGAGAATATAAGATTAACATGTGTTAGAATAATAACATATACAACATTCTACAGAACATCTAATATTGTTTCGCAGTAGTATGTCCGATCTTTAAATAAACAAATTAAATTAACATTAATTACACATAAATTCAACAATAATTAAAAAACTAAGGTTCCAACCATACTTTTTTAATTCGGAGGTTTTTCATAAGAATTCAAATAATAGCTTTCCTATTGTCTAAAAAGTGTTTGTGAGTTTGAAATTAAATGATTGAACATGAAGAATCTATTTGTTTTGGACTATTGTAACTTTAGAATTCTCATTTTGAATTTTAAAAACTGATTTGTTTATTTATTTATTTGTTAAATCGAGGAAACATAACCTATTAAACAACAACAAAACCCACTAAAACAGATTTCAAAATCTCGATTACATAAAAGAATTGGAACTTACCTTCTTCTTTCTGAGTAACATATGATGAACCTTCAATGCCAACACCAAGCCGCGGCAAGAAAAGGCGGCAGAGAAGGCAACTTTGTGCTGAAGTATGATTCTTTGTTTCGATCGATTCTAAGTTTTAGCTTAAGCTTCGACACAGGGAGAAGAAGGGAGAGAGAGAAAAGAGTGTGTGAGAGAAACATGCAGTGTTAGATTAAAGAGAGGGAATGAGTGATGTGATAATGATTTCCTTAAATATATTCGAAGCCATTATAGTTATTTGATTGACTTACTTCCATGGAGGATACAAATTGTAATATTTAAAACCAAACTATGAGTAATTTTTCTTTATTTTTTCAACAGAGTCCAACCGGAAATCTCTGTTTCTTTCTTACAACAAAAGCTTCTGAGATTCCTATTTAGCAATTTTAATTTCATTCTACATGTGAAGTTATACCTTTTTATTTCGTTACTAATTATGATTTAAAGTGTTTTTTTTGTTTAAAAATATATTAAAGTATTTTTTTATTTTTTAAAATTATTTTTAAAATTAATACATCAAAATAATTTAAATGAAAAAATAATTTTTAATTTTTTTTTAAATTTAAAAAACTACAGTTTCAAAATTTCTTGGTCAAAAGCCACTGTGCTTACAACAAAAGCTTGTGCAAGAAAGAAAGAAAAACCACGAACCCATGGATTATGTTTTTGTCTTGACATGCAAAAAAAGCCAAAACAATTGTCAAAAGAAAGTGGAAACAGAGTCAAGATTCCTCTTCCCTGATTTGAAATCCTACTTTATTTGAAAAACCTTCACAAAGTAGCTGGATTAGCGTTCTTCTCAATGGGGTTAAGTAAATTTTGAAAGTTTTTTTTTCTAATTTTTTATATTTTGAATTGTTTTGATGTGTTGATATTAAAAATAAATTTTTAAAATTAAAAAAAATATTATTTTAATATATTTTTAAATAAAAACACTTTAAAAAATAATTATCATCACTCGAATACCTTTTACTATGCAAATGAATCACGTTCACATGAACATATTAATAAAATAAAAATAAAAAAAAGGCATCCTACCTTAAGAAACTAACTTCATAGTTTTTTAAGGTCCCCACCTACAGTTGCGACTCTACAACTTAGATTATAGAGTTTAGATCCAACCATAGAAAGGCTTACTCACATCCCTTCTCCATCACCATTACAAAAGTTGATCACATTTTTAAACTAATCTCTTACAAGAAATTTCCTTTTTCACATAATAATGTGAATTTCTTTTCTTTTTACAAAGCTACCCTCTCGCTCGTATAAAATGTTTAATTAGGTGGAGGAGGAGAGTGCATTAAAAAAAAAAAAAAACCCAGCTGGACTGTCCTAAGAGCAGCAAAAACTAGGGTGGTTTGATTTTGTTTTCTTAGCTGAGCGAGAGAACCTCGAATTAATGTCCAAAAACCATATTCGTGTATTTATAATTATATATAAAGGTAAAAAAAATAAATAGTTTTGAATATTAAAGCAATATTTTTCATTTGCATGCTCAAACAAAATGCCACACTGCTTTATTGGATGTGGCTTGCTTCCACTGCTCCCCCCCCTCTCTCTCTGACAGATCTCGCCTCTTTCTCTGTCTAGAAATCTCACTCCTGAAGATTCTCTGTATAGTCCTTCTCTGTCTCTTCAGTTTCTCTCTCTAAGTTTCAAACTTCATCTCTCTCTAGGAATTAACTCTGTTTCTCAAGTGGGGTTTTCTGGACTATCCTTTTCTATGAAAGGTAACACTGTTCCTCGTGAATTGCGTGTCAAGTTGGTAACTTTCAGTGGCACCAATAAGAGTCTGCGAGAGAGATCTAATCTGGTGGCCTTAATGGCCTAAACGGGTTGTTTTTGCTTTTGGGAAATTTTCAGGTGAATGCAGTGTTACTCTTTTTTACTTTTGCCGTGCTTCCTTCTTATTCATCTCTCTCTCTCTCTCTCTCTCTATCTCTATTTTAGCCCCTTATTCTTTCAATCTCAAGCATTTTATGTTAGCTACCCATTTTGTAATAACTGCAAATGGGTTTATGACCTTCAAAAGCTTCTTCCTTGGGGTTTCAAGTTTAAAGATTTAGACTTTGCATGTTGGATTTGTTTTTTAGCTTCTGGGAGATGAATGATTTACATGTTAAAGGTTAAAAGTTTTAGTGCTAAGTCTTTTTGAACTGAAGCTGAGGGGCTTAGTATGGGAGTCAATGTAGAGTGATAGTGCAGTTTGGAGGCCTTAAAAAATGCTTGATATTTTGAGTTTGGTTTCATGGGTTTGGGTTAGTAAGCTGTTTTTTTTTTTTTTTTTTTTTTTTTTTTTATAGTTTGTACTGATGATTCTATGCTCTTCAGGAGCAAATGATGATTATTTTGAAGAATTAGTTGTACTTGGAGGGAATTGTCGGGGATTTGGGGTATTATAATTTGCAAATGGGTACATTCCCTTTGAGATAAAAATGAACGCCTTGAATTTGATGGAGGGTTGCTTTGTTTTTTAGGGAGGATCTTTGATTGCTTGAGTTTTGGCTTTTTCTGTGGGTTTTGACAATCAGTTAATGGGATATAATTACTTGCCTTTTTGAAAGCAATAGTAACAAGAGATTTGATTATTGGGGTGGCTATTGTTTGGAAAGCAAAATGCAATATAGTTCGATTGGTTTTGTTAATCCTCTAGAGATTCTGCTGTCATTTGCATTTATGTTCTGATCATGACCAAGGCTGTCCGCACTAGGATTCTCAAGGATGCAAATGGTGATATCGGTGATCATCTTCGAAATCATATTCATTTGACCAATTGTATTCATCTGAAAAACCATATGCTTAAGCAAAGCCCCATTCTGGCTGATAGGTCATTAATCCGGGACCTCATTGCCCTTCAGAGGTCCCGATCTTTGAGGGACCCTTCGGCCAGTCCTCCTTCATGGCACTCACCTTCTGTAGTTGATTTGCTTCCTAAAAAAGGGGACACAGATGCAACCATTCGAGAAGGTAGAAGCTCGGTTGGCACCGAGCGTCGAAGGGAAGGTAGGAGGTTGTCCGGTAGTTCTTCACCCTTGGCAAATTTGGCACCATCAAAGGTTGTCCCAAGTGATGTTAGTGGGGGTAATAATGATGGGGTAGCAGCTATTAGTGATCGTAGCATTAAGAGTGGATTTAGGGATGGTAGGAGAGTTAAGAGAGAAGAATCTAGTAAAAAAAGTAATAGGGTTAATCAGCTGGGTGGTGATGGAAACCCTTTACAAGATCAAGCTGTTGATGGTTTAATTCATGATACCGTTTCAGGGAATTCCGAATCAAAAGATAGAAAAAGTAAACATAAGGGGAAGCATAGTCAAGATGTGCATATTAAGACCCTTTCAGAGCAGCTACATGAGATTCCAATGGATACTGATGTGGCATCTTCCAACATGCATCTTCATGGAAGAAACACCTGGCAGGAGAAAATTGTTGAGCCTGAGACCAGTATTCGTGGCTATGGCGGGGTGCATAGAGTGAGAAGGCGAAAGTTTCGAAGTACCAGAAGAACTCAGGCTTCTGCTCCAGCTTCAAGGGATGTTGGGGGACAGAAGGAAATGTCTGTTGCTTCCAATTCATTTGCTCAAGGTTCAGCACGGCCAAGGTATCACCTGGAGGAAGAAGAATATGGGGACCAAAATGTCACAAGGGCTCCCAGAAATGGATGTGGGATTCCATGGAATTGGTCAGGAATTCATCACAGGGGTAAAACAATCCTTGATATTGCTGGAAGAAGCTTATCTTGTGGCTTGTCAGACACAAGGAAAGGTAGCACTGCTTCCCATGGGAGAGATTTTCCTGGTATGCCTGTGGCATCTGATCGTTCTAGTTCATCTACTAAATCTGACGTAGAGGCTTTGCCTCTACTAGTGGAGGCATCCGGATCCCAAGAAAGCACTGATAATGCTGGTTGGGTGCACGACTATTCAGGAGAGCTAGGTATATATGCTGATCATTTGTTGAAAAATGATATTGATTCTGATCTTGCTTCTGAAGCTAGATCTGGTGAACAACGTAAGCTTGGGCGGAACCAGAATGGTAGGCATCAAAATCTTACACAAAGGTACATGCCGAGAACCTTCAGAGATCTAGTGGGACAGAATTTAGCAGCGCAAGCTCTTTCTAATGCTGCTGTTAGGAGGAAGGTTGGGTTTCTATATGTGTTTTATGGGCCTCATGGTACTGGGAAAACCTCATGTGCTCGGATATTTTCCAGAGCTTTGAATTGTCAATCTCTGGAACATCCAAAACCTTGTGGCTATTGCAATTCTTGCATTTCACATGATATGGGTAAGAGCCGAAATATAAGGGAAGTTGGCCCAGTCAGTAATTTTGACTTTAAGAGCATCATAGATTTGCTTGACAATATGATTATTTCTCAGACGCCATCTCAATATAGAGTTTTTATTTTCGATGACTGTGATACTCTGGCCCCTGACTGCTGGAGTGCCATATCGAAGGTCATTGATCGAGCACCCAGACGTGTAGTTTTTGTCCTTGTCTGCTCAAGTCTTGATGTTTTGCCTCATATAATTATATCCAGATGCCAGAAATTCTTTTTCCCAAAGCTTAAAGATGCAGATATTATATATACTTTGCAGTGGATTTCATCCAAAGAAGATATAGATATTGATAAGGATGCTCTAAAACTTATTGCATCGCGATCAGATGGATCTTTGAGGGATGCTGAGATGACACTTGAACAATTAAGTTTGCTTGGGCAGAAGATATCCGTTCCTCTGGTTCAGGAATTGGTAAGTGCTTCCACATTGTTGTGACTATGATTAAAACGTCAATAAGATTTCATGTCATTATACATAGGTTAAAAAAATGGCATGTTCCACCCTGAATTCCAATACTGTGAGTGTTATTTTTGCCCCTTTAAATCATGCTTCAAAGTAATGTTCTGTGGCGTATACTAGCCTGCAAGGTATTGGTGTTGATGTATATGTTAGAAATATAATTATTGCAGTTCAATTTTCAGGCAATTAATGCTTTGAAATTTACGTGATGATATAGGATCTGCTAACTTTCACTTTTTTGACAACAATCATGTGGCTTCTATTTTCTGTGCTATTGATGTTGGATGGCATTAGCATGTAAAGGAAGTTATTGTTCTATGTTTGCATTCAAAATTAAAAGTTCTACTTGCATGCATGTTATTCTGCTGCTAAAATACAAGCCTATCCTTATACTGATCTCATTTCATTTGATCTAAATTCTGAACAAACCATTCTTCTTCTTCTTCTCCTCGTGTGTTTTTTTTTTTTTTTTTTTAAAATTCTGTATGTAACATTTCCAGACATTAGATTATTTTTAGGCCTGTAAGGGTAACTAGTAACAAGAAATAGTGCTATATTGTGGTGGTGATGCCAAAAAGAAGATACTGTTAACAGCGTGATGCTTAGATGAAGAGTAGATTGAAGAGGAATTTACCATTTGTGGCTTCTGGCTGAGTTCCTGTTTAGATGCAGGAGACCACATGCATAAACTTCTCGGAGTATCCATGTTTTTGGATATCAGATGTAGGACATTCAGTTGAACCACTGTTATAGATTCCAGATATGGCTTAAAAAAATTACTTTTTGATTGTGATTGTTTGCTTATGTTTATTCTGCTTTGCTAGCTGAACATGAATCTCACAGTATCACTGTTCTTGCCTCATCATCATCCATCATGGGCTATCATCTAACCAAGCACCAAATTTGCCTGTTTGGTTGCTAGTTTTAGTGCTCTGGTCTCTTAGATGTCTCTTCTACGGCTGATTGAACTGCCCTTAACTGTCTTACTTTATTAAATATGATTTCCTTCTGCTGATTTGCTCTAAACTACACGAATCTTTTTACAGGTTGGACTAATCTCTGATGAAAAATTAGTGGATCTTCTTGATTTAGCAATATCTGCAGACACAGTAAATACTGTGAAGAATTTGAGAGTCATAATGGAAACTGGTGTAGAGCCATTAGCTTTAATGTCACAACTTGCTACAGTTATCACTGATATACTAGCTGGTAGCTATGATTTCACAAAAGAAAGGCCTAGAAGGAAGTTTTTTCGACGAAATCCATGTGAGTTCAAAAGTTATTTGACACTTTGTGTATCAGTCATGTTATTGAACAATCCATCTTTTAATTAATCTGTGATTATTGTCCCTTTCACCTGAAATTGCTGATTTGGGACTTTCCTTCCTGTCTTCTTATTTACCTAATTGATTGGTGAAGAATCATTATGTCAATGTTTTTGGTGTTTGAAATTATATCTTCATGAATTTCCCACTCCCCCTCATTCATCAAAAGGCTCTATACTGTGTTATATGATTCAGCTTATTGTTCATAAAAATTTGACCACAATTTAATTGCTTCTAGTGTCCAAAGATGATATGGAAAAGCTGCGTCAGGCCCTCAAAACTTTGTCAGAGGCTGAAAAACAACTTAGGATGTCAAATGACAAATTAACATGGCTAACAGCTGCCTTGCTTCAACTTGCTCCCGATCAGCAGTATCTGCTCCCTAGTTCATCCACAGAAACTAGTTTTAATCATAGCCCTCTGGCCCTATATAACATGGGTGAAAGAGATATTGCCAGAAAAGGTGGTGAACGGGTGGAGATGCCCCATAACAAGAGAGGTTTGTCAACGCATGTCAGATTGGAAAATCTCCCTGGTGGAACTTCTGCTGATTTCCAGAACAGTGGTTCAACAAATGGTATTAACATGGACAGAAAAAGAAGTGCTGCATCTGGGATGGCTTCTCAATGGACATCTGTGCAAACTTCTGATGCAGTCCGGGTGAATGGCAGGCAGGTTTCAGGTAAAAGCCGTAAGGGACATGAGGAAATTTGGTTGGAGGTGCTTGAGAAGATTGAAATTAACAGTATGAGAGAGTTCTTGTATCAAGAAGGAAAGCTAATCTCTGTCAGTTTTGGGGCAGGTACATTCCATTCGTATACATCTTCCATTTACATTTATTGTGTCATTTACAGAAGCGCAATGGTTAACCAACTATATAGTTTTGAAAATTATACAATTATCAGGTTTCGATTGCATTCTGTGAATGAAATGTTTGGCATAAGGAAGCTTAAAAATAGTGGCCAAGCTGATTTGTGGTCTTCGAATAATTTCTTAACTGGAATTAGTTTGTTCAATTTATACTCGCGTTATTAAAGATTACTGACTGAATGGGGTTCTAAAGTGCAATCTTCTGGACTGAAAAATACATCTAAAGTAAAACAAAAAACCCAAGAAATGAAGTAACTTGTTGTTTCAACCACTAGCTGTTTTAGGTGGGCTCAATGATGAACGGTGTGTTGCACTTCAACTAATGGTGCCTCATTGCAATGCAACTGTCAGAAGTAGTTAGGATCCTCTATCCACCAATGTAATAATTATAATTTCTCTTCTTACCAATTTAAACTTTAAATCTGCTCCTCATTATTAGTTCTTGGCACATAAATAAGTGTTGCACACAACAATTCTAAAAATTACAATTCAGGGACATGGATATACATGTATAATAATGTATGTCTATTTCCCATGTTATATTTATGTGTATTTATTTATGATTCACTGTAAGCTTGCTGTGGGAGAACTCTGTTTAATTAAGAATCTTTGAGTTTCTTATCAAGATTCCATAACGTTTATCATTCTCTCATGTCTCCACCATTCCTATTTGACTCCACTATTCCTTTTTTCAGCTTAAATGTCCAAAAATATATGGCTTGTGGGATAATCTTTCTGTTTAGTTGGCATTCCAGATATTGTGGACATCACATTGATGTCCCATGTCCCTGCTTGGCAAACAAATATTTTCTTTACATTCACTTCTTGCACATAGTTAATTAACTCCAAATTATTATTATTTTTTTCTTTTTGCAGCTCCAACTGTGCAGTTGATATTCAGTTCACATCTCACCAAATTGAAGGCAGAGAAGTTTAGGGCACATATTTTACAAGCATTTGAATCTGTTCTTGGATCGCCAGTGACAATTGAGATCCGATGTGAGTTGAACAAGGAAACAAATGCGGGGTTCCACTTGCCAGCAGCTTCTAAAATTGGTTCATCTCAGATGGCTATGGGCTCAGAGCCTAATGCTGGGAGCAGAATGCCTAGGACTGGAGATTCTCTAGAAGGGAGGAGTGAAATTGTTGAAATGCCAGCTTCTCCAAGGAAATATGAGGGTAATGAACCAGCAAACCACAATGTAGAATCTAGTAGAAGAGGTTTACAGCGCACATGGGCAGGAGAATCAGTTTCGAATAAGAAACCAGCAATGGGGTCTATGGTGGAAAGAAGAATACTTGGGGAACCAAGTCAGAGTAAGAGCATTGTGAGAAGCAAGGTTTCCCTTGCGCATGTAATTCAGCAAGCTGAAGGATGTACACAGCAGGCTGAATGGTCAAAACACAAAGCAGTCTCCATAGCTGAAAAGCTTGAACAAGAAAATTTGTACGTATTTGCAGAATTGTTTATTCCTTTTCACCCTATTATGATGCCAGTCTAGTTCTTATTCTTGGTTGGAGTCAAATAGACTCGTTAGAAGCTGGAACCACCTTTTAGCAGTGAACTTTATTATACTAGAAAAGTGGTTGCTGTTAGCTGTATGTGCTATATGTGATGAACAGAAAGGAGGTCTTGGTAGTTCCAGAAGGCTGAGTTCTGAATTTTTTTGTTTCTCAAAAAATCCTAGGGAGTACTTGACAGGAAGGGTAATAAACCCTCTTTATATTTCTGCTAAAGAGTAGATTTTAGTAGCAACTATCTATCAATTGTAAAACCATGTATGATCAGTGAGTAGTGATTTGATTATACGAACTTGTGCATAGTTTAAAAAGATTTATATTATGTCAAAGTTTTCCAAAGAAGCCTGGGCATGTGTAGGTGCTTGGTGGTATAGGGGGTAATGTCTCTTGGAATTGCACCAAGCATCCTGGGATTTGAATCCCCTCACACCAGGAATGAGATGGATTAAGGGAGAAGAAGATTAACCTTTGTTGTTTAGTCTCTGGTCCAATTAGCCTCTTAATGTACAAAAAATGAAACACTCTTGACTAGTTTGTGATCAGAACTTAATTGAGTTGGGAAGAGATTTCTTTTGTACATTTTTCTTATCATATGTTGTCCTATCAAATTGGCTCTTATGCATTGTAGTTTTACAGGAGACTGGAACCTAGATCAAGAAGCTTGCTTTGCTGGAAAGCAACAAGAGTGACACGTCGGAAGGTAATTAATCCTAGATGGCTGATGATATTGATGCAAAGTCTTCAATACGCATCATTTTAGCTCATAAAAATATTTTTAATCATGATTATATCCTGCATGTTCTCCCATAATGCTGAAATACAAATCAACCGTTGCTATTCTTTGTGAGATTAATTATTTTTCATGTTTGCTTTTCGTAATGTTTGCTGTCCTTTTTGTAAATTTCGTTCAATCCTTTTTAGCATGCATGTCCCAATTCTAGCCTCTTCATTTTAGGCTTATACAGTGAGTCAAACCAAACAAAATAGAATTCTGCAAAAACATGTAAGCATTATACAATATATGAATTGCCGCTCTTTACACGCTAGTTGCAGCTCATGTTGGTCATTGACTACACAAAGTAAACAGAAATTACCAGAATGATTAAAACATTTCCTAAGATGTACGTTTTGTCCAAGGGGTGCCATTTTGTAAAAATGAGTAACTATTTTGATGTGGTCTGATTTTAAAATGTTGGTTGTGTTGGTTCTTGCAGCTTTCTCGTTTGAAAATCAGGACACGAAAATCACATTCATTACTGAAGCTTGTCTCCTGTGGAAAGTGTCTCTCTTCTAAACCTTCTAGGTAGATCAAGGGAAAATATCGAATGGCTTTGAAGGATTCAGAATTCAACTTCATCAATACTAGCTAGTGTAATTAGCCATTTTCTCTCCATTTAACGACTCTATTCATCTTGTTACGTTGAATAAATGTGATTGTTGTTTCTGTCTTTCTGATAAGAATGCAGGGAAAATAAATAATTTAGTGTAGCTTCTTTGGTGAAAATAGCCTTATTCGTGCAGTCATTAATTGAGCGTAGCTTCTTGGACTCAATTGCAGCGAGGCCTGACTTTTCTTATGACAGACTGGATGGTAAGACTAGTCTGCGTTGGTAGTTTAGTACAGGATACTGCCTACTGGGACAAAAGGATGGACTATTCATTGATGAAGACATGTCTTCCAAATTTAGTCGCCTCTGATCCCAAATTAGACTGCGGTAGTTATGGGCTATGTCTAGCATAGTAGAAATGGATGACGTCCATGCTCAGGCCCAGGAATGCCCTGGAGCAGAGAAATGACGGCCATTTTCTCCATCCTTTCATATAATTATATTTCTTCCTAATGTAATGTCACTTCTTGAATGAAAATGTCCTGTATTTACATTTAGTCACACCAGTAGACGGACTTTGTAGCAATTAAGCTTGTGGTGTGAGCTCGAGAATTGAATAAAAACACTTGCCATCTTGCATGGTAGAAGTCCAAATTTTTTTTTTTTTCAAATGCCGAACAAAAGTAGCAGTAACGATTAGTCACATTTCCGTGGTCGGTCTGCTGAATGACGAAGGCGACAGATCAAGCTGAATCTTTTTTCGTCTACTTTGCTGCCAGGTTTGTTGGCCTTCTCTACTTCTCTTTCATGTTTGTCTAAGCTTTTTTATTATTCTTAACAAGTAAGTCACAGAGTTGTGAAGGAGGCATCTTGTGTTTTCAAGTTCATAAAAGGTTGAAAATTAAGAGCAAAATCTGGTGTTGATCACTTGTTGATTGTTGGATCATTTGTTCTTTTCTTTTCATTCTTAATTTTATGGCGTCCTGCTATACTTTAATGATGTTTTTCATTTTGCTTCTGGTCTTTCAGAAATTATATTTTATATTGTAAAGTTTATATATTCATAACAAGAGAGGATGTGCTAATGATATCGATCAAATACTAGATGAAGTGAAGAAAATAAAAAATAAATTACATAGAGTTTGAATAAAAAGTCACAATATGGAGACTAGCTTTGCAACTGTAAAGCTGTTGTTGGTAGCTTAATATGTATAATGTTAATGTTTCTAACTATGATGTTAAACATGAACAAATGAAATGAAATAAATGTATTTCCTAGTAAACAAAATACATGAAATGTCAATATTAAATATTGTGAAAGCATGCATATTAAATAAAGTTAAATCCATAATCTAAACCAGCAATAACAACAAGAAGGATCCACAATATTCAAGTTCTCACTATCTTTAAACAATTAAAAATTAAAAAAATTCCATATAATGTGTTTCCTAACTTGCAGCCTGAGCAAATTTATCATGAAATGAGCAAATTTATCATGAAATCTATGTATAAGTTTTAACCTAAACTTCTCCAATAACATAATAATTGGTATACAATTGGCTAAATTTTTATTTATATTTTCAATCTTAACTTCATTATAAAAAAAATACCTAGCCCAAATATTAGAAGGAATGTTTATTAGCTAATTTAGAGCATCTTCAATATCCTTCAAATAACAATTGTAATGGAGATTTGTATAAACTTTGGACGCATCCCACTATAAAATCTAATTTTCAACTCCAAACCACGAAACCTTTATTCTTTAGAATGTCTCTAGTATATTGGCCCGCGCTCTACAACGAGTTAATATCAATTTAAAAAAATATAAAAAATATTAAGAGTATGAAGAATGTTTTAATAATGTTATTAAACCTAACCAAGTGGGTTAATTTTTAAACCTCCACTCAACTCTTTGCTAGACTCAAGTGCAGATCCACGCTACTTAGATTTAACAACCATGTCAGACCCAAGCGCAGACCTAAGCACCTTGGGTCTAGAAGCTATGCCAGACCCGATGGCTTTAGATCTGGAAGCCATGCCAGACCTGCGCTTGGGTCTAACAGCTTGACATGGGTGCTAGACCCAAGCGCTTGGGTCTGGCAACCACGTCAGACCCAAGCATTTGGGTCTGGCAACCCTAATGATATTTACAATAAAACTATATTAAAATGATGAAAACACCTTTACATACAACCTTGTTTTTCTTGAAACCCAAGGGTAATTTTGTATTTGAACTATTTTAATAAAAGGAAAAGACGGAGAAGCCTCTCAACACATGGATATTTTTCACCCCCTTAGAGGTATTGTTGTATCTTCACTGTTTTTTTTTTAAGACAAAAGAAGCCCCAACCTAAAAGTTAAAATTTTATGCCTTTTAGACCCATGACACTTAGGACCGACGTGGTTCTAGACACATGGTGCTTGGGCCTGGCGTGGTTACCAGACCTAAGTAGTTTGGGTCTGGCGCCTAGGATTTACATAATTTTCGTGAGCTAGACAAAGGTAATGATTTTGTTGTGGGCTAAAATACTCATGCAAATATGTTGAATGGTCTCAGAACATCTAACTAATAATTTCTTGTGAACTTCTAATGATTTTTTAAGAAAAAAACAACAAATACCTCTGCTAAACACTGTTGAATTTCAATAAATAGATTCAGAATTTAAGCTAAAATCTGCTATATTGATACTAATTATTAGATACATGCTCGCACTCTTGCAACTTTAAAAAACTCTGACCATGAACAAAGAAAAATTACTTTTGCAAGCTTCTCTTATTAACAACGCAAGAATATACTACCATGTTGAAGGTGACTATAGTGATAGGAAAAACCAATTCCAAAACTACCACACTCCCTCCCTTTTATCCCAAATTACCAATATCAGTTTCAACCCTTCATTTTCTGCTAGAAAACCTGAGCCCTAAAATCTCCAAGCCAAAAACCAAACTGAAAGTTTCCCAAAGAAAAACTACCAAAGAGTCAAGGAACAACTACTTTCATTACTGCTGCCTTTAAATAAGATGTATCAAAAGCTATTGAGCATCAAACATGTAGCTCTCAAACCCTTGACACCTTTGCAGCTAACTTACCCTAACTGGTACAAACCTGACCTCATTTGTAAGTACTATGCTGGTGTTGCAGGATATAACATTCATACGTGCAGTGCCTTAAAGAAAATGTTTATGTAGTTGATTAAAGCTAGGTGGATAACATTCAAAGAAACTCTGAACGTGAGTATGAACCCTTTACCCAATTAAGCTTCAAGCATTGGATCAATAAAGGCACTGGATGAAGAATGCTCGGGAAATTTAAAAAACATCAATGGTAAGAGTAAGGTGCGAAGAAGACTAAATGAATTTTTGAGGGACTCGAATTTAAAGGGGTATCCATAGATGATGAAGTTCTACTGTATTTTGCTATCCATATCGTCGATGAGATCCCTGCAAGAGTTTTCATGAGAAGGCTAGTCGGAGGGGAAATGTAGGATGGAAGGTAGTTTTAGCCTTTTCTTGTGAAATCCATATAAAAAGCATGTTTTTTTAGCTTTTGAGGGTGTGGTTTATGCTTAAAGGGTGTTGTACCTTTGAAAAAAAGCTACCACACATCCAAGCCAAACACATTTAATTGTTTAGCCCTGTGTGTGCTTTTATTTGAGATTATGTAGTACCTCAAACGCAAATATTTAAAATTAAAAATAAACAGTGCCTTAAAAGATTGCTAAATAGATTGAGAAGATAAAGCTAAAATCCAACCACTTTATTCATGAGATGTTCAAAGTTCAAATCTTTTTAAGTTGGTCCCTTAGAAGGAGGAGGAAGCTGTTTATTATATGCTGATTCGTATAACAAATCACTATAATGGTGTCTAAATAAATTCCCATGACATGCTGATCATATTTCATAGATCCTCCATCTATATTTCGAGCTATATCCTTCAAGACCTAAGCTTCATGAGTAACCCTGACAGTTATGACTTCGTACTTGCAGACTTGTTCCAAGTTTTTTGCCCCAAATTGAGTGAGATATGCGGTTTGTTTAAGAAGTTGTGCTATCTTCTTCTCATATCACCCTTTAACGGCTTTTAACTCTTCTTCAACGTGCTTGGATTTGCTACATTGAGCTTCATTTTCTTGTACTTATTTTCCTTAAGTTCTCTTTTAGCTGGTCCATATGTTTTGTTAAAGCATTCATCCTAACTTGCATATTCCTTTATTTGGCTGACTCTGCAGAAAATTTCTCTTTTTCTTGGCAAAGTTTTGCAATGAGCTCAATCAACTCTTGATTTTGTTCTTTTAGTATTATCTTCTTCACCTTTCAACGTCACACTTTTTGTCCCAAATGTTGTTTCTTTCACTTAAGTAGCTCTATTTCCTTGCCCATGTCGCTTTGGATGATCTTTAGCTTTCCACGGTCATCTTCAATCTTATGCTTTTATGAGTCACCTCAGCCATCTTAGTTTTGAGTTTTTCATGAAGAATTTTGTTACACCATTATGCTTTTTCCCTCTAAATTTTGAGAGTTGTCCACAGCTATGCTTCTTTGTGAAATGATATATAACTTGGGCAGGATATATATGAGGAGCCAGCCCTATTTATTTCATGCTATCTTTTATATCCTTTAATAGTTTGTGGTTGAAGATCAAGGGATTTTTGCTTCATAAAGGTCCTCCCACTCCACGCAGTCTTAGACAGGTCTAAATCAAGGGATTTTTACTCTCTATACTATTTGATCCGACTTCAAGTCTTGGTATACACCTTCCTATTTTTCTAAGATCATATATGTTCAATGATAGCAATAAAAGTCTTGAATGATACTCCTTCCCCTAAGCCAACCAAGAGAGAATGCAGATATAGTAGGCTTTATATTATAAACCAAGCATCTGAATATAGTTTAGAATTTAGATAGATTATAAAATGATTGCCTATACAAGATTAACATTTTAGGTCTTGACTTGAACCAGCCTCATAGTCAATTAGATTGGTATATGCAACGACCAAAACCAATCCAAAGATCCCTAGAGCAATGATCCTCAACCATCCCTTATTCGCATCCTTGTTACTCAACTTTTTGTCAAATTTAGACTTTCATGGTAACCATAACCATCCTCTGGTTTCTCCTGCCATATGAGGCTTAAATGTAGTAACTTTCAAACACAATTGAACTTCCAATCGTTGTGGTGCTTGTTCACTAGAATAGTAAGTGTAGTTTTTATACAATGGCTTTGGAGACTCTAATAGTGATTGGTATTCTTCCATAGTAGGAGTGAGATTAGTTGAACTGAAAGTGAAGCAAAAATAATTTATGTTCCAAATAAGAAACCATTTCTAGGATAGCATCATCTTGCACAGAAACTATCAACAAGTCAGTCATTCACCTAAAGCACTTCTCAAATGCTAGATGATCATGTATGCTCAATCTCTCAAATATGGTCCATAGTTGGGACACGTCATTGGTCTTTTAGTGATTTTTAACGTGGTTGGCACATGACTTTCATGATTCGGCAATCTCTTTCTTATTGTTGGAGAGTTTCAGTTTCAATGACGAATGCCTCATTAGGTACTTCCTTGGTAGTCATATTAGTCTTTGGCACCATCCTGTTAGAAATCCAAAAGACATGCTCTTGTTAAGTTGAGTGCTATAAAAAAAGGTAGAGAGAAAAGACGTCTTAATATAGCTCGTAAAATGCACGTACAACATGCTTCATGATTTAGAGGTAACTTAAGGGAAGGTTCTAAGTTTAATTAGGACGATTAAGGCAAGGTTAGCTAATCCTAACTCCGTTAAAGGTTCCCACTCAAGTTCGACCATGGTAGGTGATATTTGAAACTCTGTTTCTTCAAAACTTTAAGGTTGACGGGGGTTGGAAGCCTTTCCGCTTTATAAACTGCTGGTTATCGCACCCTTCCTTCTTAGCTGATTTTGAGGTCTTCTAGTCTTATAGCTATAAGGAATTTTCAGGCGATTAGAGATTAGTTAAGAAGTTGGGGATTTTGGGAAAAAGGCTGAGACAGTGGAACAAATCCACTTTCAATGATCAGAATTTAAAACTTTTAGACATTCAGAATGTCATTACAACCTTCAAAGATTTAAGCGAGGTGCGTCCCCTATTTGCGACTGAAAAAACAAAGCTCTAGGGTTTGCATTCAGAGCTTTGGGAGGCTGGCAGGAAGATTGAGGATATCTAAAGGTAAAAATCCTGCCAAAATTGGTGCAAAATAAGGGACAAGAACACTCGTTTCTTCCACCTATCAGCAAGTTTAAGGAAAGGTCATAACCACTTTAGTTAGATAGAGCAGAATGGTAGATACCTAGTCTCTTTAAACGACATCAAAGAGGGCGTTGTTAACTTCTACTCCACTTTGTTTGCCAAGCCAAAATGTAAAAAAATTGAAATGGAAGGCTCAGGGTTCAATAAAATTTCAGAGGCTAGCTCAATTTTGTTAGAAAGACCTCCTTCAATGGAGGAAGTGAAGCAAACCGGTGGGACTGTGATGATTCAAAAGCTCCCAGTTCTAATAGTTACACCTTTTCCTTCTATAAAAAGGTATTGAACCTTATTAGCTCAGATGTCTTTGTGATGGTCAAAGATTTTTCAAAACTGGAAAATTACTCAAGGGTATTAGCTTTTCCTTTGTGACTTTGATTCTGAAGACTAAGGGGCCGAACATATTCTCCCAATTTTATTTGATTAGTTTGATACACGGGTTACATAAAATAGTGGCAAAGCTCTTGTCCACTAGTCTTCGAAGTGTTCTACTAGATGTGATTAGTGTAAACTAGTCAACTTTCATTGCCAGGCGTCAGATTCTAGATGAGTTTATGATAGCAAACAAGGTTGTCCATGGCATTTGCAACAAGAATGAGCATGATTTCTTATTAAAGGTAGATTTTCATAAAGCCTTCGACTCGATTCAGTAGGAGCATATTGATGCTAGCATGGGTTATATGGGTTTTGGCTCTCATTGGAGGAAACTTGTTTTCAGATGCTTATTTACCTTTAAATTGGCCATCTTGATAAACGGCTCCCTTAACAAAGAATTTAGTCTTGAAAGAGGTCTCAGCAAATAAACCTTCTCTCTCATTTCCTATTTGACATAGCAGTTTAGGGGTTGACAATTTTATTCAACAAGGCATCATATTCAAGTTATTTCAAGGGCCTACAGACTTCTCCAGGACATCACATAACTCATCTGCATATTGCAGATGACACTCTAATTTTCCTGCCTAATGATTACTCCTCTTTTTTGTATGCGAAGAGCATACTTCGTTGGTTCGAGATCATCTCATGCCTAAAAGTTAATTTATATAAAAGTTCACTTATAGGAATTAACTTGGAAAACGACTACACTTCAGGTCTGGCAAATGTAATTTTCTATCGTAGTGATACTTTCCTGGTCAATTACCTTAGGCTGCCTCTTGGTGCCAATCTAAGTAGGCTCTCTATTTGGAAACCGGTGTTGTCCACAATCATAGCAAAGTTAAGCATATGAAAAGGAAAGTTTCTGAGCATGGCTAGAAGGATGTGTATGATCAAATCAGTTTTAAGCTCTCTGTCTTTGTATTACATGTCTATTTTTCCTATGCCAAAAGGTATTACTAAAGTCATCTCTTCTATCAATTGCTCTTTTCTTTGGAAGGGTACTTCAAATTCACATGGTATCTGCAAAGTGGCTTGACAGAAGGTCATCAAGAATAAACCCCTTGGTGGTCTCGGGCTAGGATCTCTTCACAACAAAAATTTAGCTTTGCTTTTCAAATGGCTATGGAATCTTGATAAGGGAGTGGCAGGAGGTTGGCAAGACCTCATCCTTTGAAAATATCAGCCTAAAATTGCAAATGGGCTTCTTGTGTTCTATCTTTATATTGGCATGGCATGGCATGACATGGTTTAGCTATCTCCTTAAATGAAAGTATAGTCATTCCTCTGTAATCCAATGTCGGGTTTAAGGTGGGTGATGGCAGAAACATCAGGTTATGGACCGACTCTTGACTGGGCTTTGCAACCCCTCTCCAGCTCTTGTTTCTCAGACTTTATAACCTCTCCCTGCAATAATCAATAAGCCTTGCAGATGTGTATAGCCTGACCGATTCCTTGTCCAACCTGTTTTCCAGGAGATCTATTCGATCCTGTGAACTTTGTATGCGGGAAAGCTTAATTACAGAGGTGGAGCATAGTCTGGTCTTCTTTAAAGGTGAAGACATCAAGATATGGATATTTTATAGCTCCGATGTTTGTTCAGTTCACTCAGGTTGCCATCTTCTTGATAGCCTCTCTGCTTCAGAGAATCCTTCCTCCACCGTTCTGCTTTGGAAAGGGTTTGCCCCTCCAAAAGTGGGCGTGTTCATGTGACTCATATTAAATGACAATCTCAGTACAAAAGGTTTTTTTAGTTGAGATTAGGATTATTATTTATAAGGAAGCTCTTTATCCTTTTTGCTGCAAGGAGATTGAGACTATAAATCATCTTTTCCATCTATGTCCTATAATATGGTTTAGGTGTTTAGGTTATCTACCTAAAGACCCAAATCATAACCTTCAGGAATGGTCCGACTTGGTCAAAGAAAATTTTTAGCATCATGCCATTACCCTTCTCTGTAAAGGATTGTACTGGTCTATCTGGATAGTGCGCAACCGTTTATTATTCAAGTTCAAGGCCCTAGATTGGGATGTGATTTTTTACCATACCTTTCACCGTTTGGCCTTTTGATTCAATTATGTAGCTAGAAATTTTAACTTACATACTCCGATCATTTTAGAAATCTTGAATGTATCATGAACTGGACTAATTAGTTGGATCTCTCGTTGTCTTGCTTTCATTTTTCAGGTTTCCCTTGTATTCTTCTTTTTTCTTTCAGCCCCCTTTTACTTGATGGGGCTGTTTTTTTTTATATAATTCTCTCGATTACTATACTAAAAAAAAATGTAAAGGTTATCAGGCAGTATGCCTTCGAAAAGCCTTGCTCATGAAAACAAATTTCTCATGTAAGTGGAGAGATTGGTTGCATGAAATCTGGGGCCGTAGTCCCTCCAATACCATCTCTCTTCGTTTAATCTTAGGTTTATGGACCAAAGTGTGTGCAGGTTATCAAATTTAACAAGTTTGATGTTTAATACATGATGAGCAATTAAGATGAAATAAAAAAAAAAGCACATAATAAGCAAATCCATTCCATCAAAAGAAAATTATTCCTATAAATAATAGAAAAAATGTCATGCCTAACCCTATACTTCTTAATGGAGTCATTATTCATGGGAGAATCATCTAAATTATTCTTGTTAATTATGACCTTTAATATATTTTTAAACTTAAGATCAATGATTTCTAAAAATACACATTTTAAAAAAATATAGTTAACACTAAAATCTATGTTACAAAATTAATTTAAGTTGAGTTTTGTGTCGTGTTAATTAATTAAACTTCAAATTTACTCTTTAAAAAATTAGAAAACCTAAATGAAAGTATATTAACAAGAAAAACTTTTTACATTAGAATTTAAGTGCTTTTAATTTAACTCATGTCTAAATAAAAATTTTTCCGATTCAATTTTTTAGGTTATAATTAGATATCATTCAAATTTTAAATTAACATGAATGAGAATAAAACTTCCAGTTTCGTACCAATTAAATTTTGATCAAATCAAAAGAGGGTTTGATTGCAACAATTGAAAAGTTTAGGGTGAATTTGTAATTGCAAGATAAATTACATCGAGAGACAGTACAAAAACCTAACTTAAGAGTGCACTAAACATACCCAAAACTTACCTGCACATGTAGGAGCTCATCGGTGATCAGAATTTGGTGGTTATATTGTTGATTTGGTGAACGAGAGAAAGTGCAACAGACTTTGGATAGTTCAAGTGTACAAGGAGAGTTTTTTGTAGGGTTTTTATGTGTGTGTGTATCCTTTTAAAGTTAAGGACTACCTTCCTCTTTAATTTTTTTCCTCTTCAGATTTCTTTTCTAAATTGATGGATATTTTTTTATATTGTCTAAAATTAGACTTGGACTAATACACGAACTTCATTTTTTTTTGTCATTAGTTCTCTTATTTATAAAAATTAGGTGATGACACCTTTAAAATCCATTGCAATAATTATGAAAAAGCTTAAATTCAATTTTAAGTTTTATTTTACTTCGTCAATTATCATGCACATACCTTATTTGATCAAAATACCTTTACAAGCAAAAATAATAAAACTGCCCTCAATGAGCTTTTTTTTTTTACAATGTTTTTTTTTTATTGTAATTATTAGGTATGTTAGAGGAAATATATAGTATTTGCTTAAATACAAAAAATAATAAAATAAAATAAAATAAAATAAAATAAAATGCACAAAGCAACAACCAAAATACTAGGAAAAAAATGCTATTAAAAACTTAAACTACTCATGTATCCCGAATGTAGAATATATATATATATATATATATATATATATATATATATATATATATATATATATCAAATGTATCTTAAGCTAATAAAAAATAATTTATATTAATGATATATTTTTGTATAAACTTTAAATTTGATATCATTCTCATTTAAGCGTAATAATAATATAAATAAAAGTAATATTATTAATTAGCACACCTAATTTTCTTTTTTTGCATAAAACATAATATTCAGCTATCGCAAATATGTTTTTGTTTTAAAACAAATCTGTGACTTGGGTCATAGACCTGATTGAGTTAAATAAGTTAGTTTTTTTTTTTAATTAGATGATGAAAAAAAATATGAATGATATTAGATAGACAATTGTTTTTTTTTTTAAGAAAGTGATCACGATAACTTGGAAAAAAATAGTTTTTTAAAAGGGAATAAACGAGGGAGTTCAATCCATAGCCCATTAAATACAAAAGGATAAAATTGGATAAAAAAAAGGACCTAAAAAAATCAATAATTGTCAATCTGAGTTAGCATGACAATCTTGTAACTCCGATAATCAGGGTACCTAGGTTATTCCACTAAACTCCTGATCCAAATCATGTGATCAAATTAACCTGATAGAAAAAAAATAAACAAAATCATATTTTTTTTTAAAATATCAACCCATATTAATTTTTCAAACCCGTGAGCCGAAACATCTTATATGAAAACTCATGAAGCTCAATTTTCAATCAATCAAATATTGAAGGATAAAATTGAAGCAACAATCTTAATTATACAAAAGGATTAAAAAATAGAAATTAAGAAAATGAGGATCAAACTTTTAATAGAAAATAAATTTTATATTTTAATGAATGGTGAAATTGAAAAGAAAAATTAATTTAGAAAAAAGGAACAAAAAAAATCAATCAAAAGAATGAAGATCAAAATTAACATATAAAATAAAAATAAATTTTTGATTGAAGGGTGAAATTGAAAAGAAAAATAACTTTAACAAAAGAAAAAAAATCAAAAGAATGAAGATCAAATTGGTAAAAATAATATACCATAATTTTGGATTGAAGGATGGAATTAAAAACATATAAAATATTTACAAAAGAGTTAAGAAAAAAAGATAAAAATAAAAAGAATAAGGATCAAATTGGAAACAATAATATATGACCAATTGAGATTAAAGGATAAAATTAAAAATAAATAAAATATTTACAAAAAGGCCAATAACAAAAATTAGAAACTAAAAGAATAAGGATTGAATTTTAAATGCAAAAAACGTAGAGGGCCAAGTTGTCATTTTAGAGGGGGGTGAAGAGAGCAAATAGGAAAAAAAAAAAAAGAAAGCTCTTATGACGACAAATCGGCCACCTAAAAATAACACCCATTGCCTCCAAAGAAAGAGAACACAGAGACATTTCTAATGACACGACATAATGACATTTTAGGTAGTTAAGAGGCGTCGCATGTGCCTTCTAAAGAGCACCTCCTAGTAGCACACACCAATAATTTTTTTTTAATTATCTTCTTTCTTTGTTAAAAGATCCAATTGTCTTTCCACTTATCTTATAATAACAAAAAAAAAAAATCACAAAAAAGATGAAAAAACCCATTGAGATGAATTTTATTTTTTTAGTTTTTAAGGGAATTTTGGTCATTTCATTTCACATTTAGTGAAATACCAAATTGCTCCTCATCTGACATAATAATTATGTAAAAACCATTGTGAAAATACAAAAGTATCCTTTGACTGTAGTTTTATTTTATTTATATTCCAATAATGTTTTAGTTGTTTCGATGTACAATTGAAATGTGAAAAGATTTATTTACCCCAATCAATTTAGTAATAACTAATGAGTTTTTTTTTAAAAAAAAGATTAAAATACCACCAATGACTAGTATTAAGTTTTTTTTAATGGATAGATAAAATCATAAATTCATTGTTTCAATAAATAGTGATTTAACTCACAAGATATAATAAAAACGAGATGGCATGCCCACGAGTTATGAAACAAATATGCTTAATAGTGTTATAATTATGAATCAATGCTAAATAAGTAATAGAAACTAAAGGTGTGATGGAGCTAATATTTCATGATGGAAAAAAAGTTGTGTTAGTAATAAAAAACTTAGAAACTGAATAGAATGATTTATAGCAATCCATAATTTTTTGTGAGGAAAGATACAACGCTTTCCCCACATGATTTAGCCTTTTGTTACTTGATTTAGCTTTTTTGTTAATAAAAAGAAAAAAAATTACAAAGCTAAATTCTCTACCAGTTCAATATTAAAAAAAATCGACAAAGATAATTAAAAAAAAAAAACAACCCATGAGGGGAAACATTGTAGCAATCTACAATGTTTTTCCCAGTAAAATCGACAAAGATAATTTTGAAAAAAATCATAACAAAAAAAAAACTATGTAGAGAAACATTGTAGGCCTGTAGCAATCCACAGTGTTTTGTGAGGAAAGCTACAGTGCTTTCCCAATATGATTTAACTTTATTGTACAAAGATAATTTTGAAAAAAATCATAATAAAAAAAAACCTAGTGGGGAAATACTGCAACAATCTACAGTGTTTTTTTAAAAAATTACAAAACTAAATTTTCAACCAGTTCAATATTAAAAAAATAAAATTGGCAAAGATAATTTTAAAAAAATCATAACAACAAAAACAAAAAAAAGAACTATGTTGGAAACACTGTAGCAATCCACAATGTTTTGTGAGGAAAGCTATAGTGCATCCCCACATGATTTAGCCTTACTTATAATTGTAACTCTCAACCATATTAATATTAAAAAAATAAAATCGTTAAAGATAATTTTAAAAAAATTATAAGAGAAAAAAAACCGTGTGGATAGATATTGTAGCAATCCACAATATTTTGTGAGAAAAGCTACAGTGCTTTTCGCACATGATTTAGTTTTATTGTAATTATAATTCTCAACCAACTCAATATTAAAAAAAATAAAATCGACAAAGATAATTTTAAAAAAAATCATAACAAAAAAAACCATGTAGGGAAATACTATAGTAATGCACAATGTTTTAAAGAAAAAAATTACAAAACTAAATTCTAACCAGTTCAATATTAAAAAAATAAAATTGACAAAGATAATTTTGAAAAAATCATACAAAAAAACACAAAAAAGAAAAACAAATCATGTGGGGGAAACACTGTAGCAATGCATAATGTTTTTTAAAAAAATTACAAAGCTAAATTCTCAACCAGCTCAATATTAAAAAAATAAAATCAACAAATACAATTTTAGAAAAAATCATAAAAAAGAAAACCATGTTTGGAAATACTATAGCAATCCACAATATTTTGTTAGTAAAGTCACAGCTGTAATTCTCAACCATCTCAATATTAAAAAAATAAAATCGACAAACAATTTTGAAAAAAATTATATAAAAAAACTAAATGGAGAAACACTGTAGCAATTCACAGTATTTTAATGAAAAAAATTAAAAAGCCAAATTTTTAACCAACTCAATATTAAAAAAATAAAATCAACAAAGATAATTTTGAAAAAAAAAACAAAAACAGGAAAAAAAAACACAACAAACCAAAAACAGGAAGAGAAAAAAAACACTATAGCAATCATAATAAAATGTAAAGAACATGTTTTATTTAGGTATATTGTAATACTTTGGCTTTTGTTAATTTCTACAAAATTATCATAAAATATATTATTATGATAAATGCTTAATTATAAGTAAACGGATTATGAACATCGGATCACTTTACAAAGAGGGGGTCGTTCTAGGTGTTGTGGGGACATTGTTAAATCACACACAGCTGAAATGAGATATGTTATTTAATAAAAACATTCAAACACACGACTCTATGCTTATAATGGCTTGCAATTCAAAGAAGATAAAAATGATTATGAAATTAAAAACAAAGAATTTATTAAGGATTATAAAATAAACGAATGATTAACCACAACAGATTACCAGTTAAATGAACGATAATATGAACTATTTATTTGAAAATTACGTCCTTCTATTGTTTAATGCAATGCCTAACTGAAACTGACGTTTGGACCAAAACTTCAACCACCGCCTGCTGGCTGCCGCTGCTGTTCAGGGGTGTCTGAAACACATTTTCAACCTGTTTTTTTTTTTTTTTAAGAAAAAAAGTAATTTTTTAAATATTTTTACTTCATTTCAATTTATTAATATTAAACACAAATTTTAAAAAATAAAAAATATTTTAATATATTTTTAAATAAAAAAATACTTTAAAAACACATATTCTATAGAAGGACTGAACACCATGGCCCCAAACCAGCTGGCGATGGAGACGGTCTCCATAGAGAGGTTGCTGCGGTGAACTTTCCTTCGTACTATTTTATTCAAATTAATAAACATTAATAAGTGTTGTTTGACTTATGCGCCTCAAGCTAACTGGCACGTAGCTCGGTTTCAATTTCTTGGAAAACACAGGCATTGAATTTGCATACAGTCAGTCAAAATTAATCCCCTATTTTTATTGTGATATCTAGAATATTAATTTTCTTTTTATTGTGATGTGTATTAATTTTATTATTTTTTAACAGCTAATCACTAAATCTATATATATTTGTAATAAAAAAGTATCCTAAAATTAAAAAACAAAAATTCATTTTTAGTCTTTTAATTTTATGCATTTTAGTCCCTTGAAAATTATTACTAGGCTCCCCAAAATTTCAAAATATTTCTTAATATTCTTAAAGTCTTATGATAATTCCAACTTTGTTTATGCACGCGGTCCAAATAGCATTTCCCAAGAATTTGGAATTTTTTTGTTTAATTCTTTTTATATTAAATTTTTTTTTTGATATCTTGATATTAAAAATATATTTTTAAAAATAAAAAATATTTCAAAAAAATAACTCAAAAAAAATAATTTATCGAAATCCGCGTTGTGCATGATGTCCTGTCCTGTGTTTTTGTTTTGTGGAGTCAACTTGGCCTCTGGACATTTTTTTTATAGTCAAAAAGTAGAAAAAGCATTGCCGTTTTATGCATGGACTCTCTTTTAACTTCCACGCGCGACTTGCGTGGGCCAACCTTCCCTTATTTGGTCAACCCTCGAACCAAATCCTATGTTACGCTCCATCAACCTTATTTTTATTGTATGCCGTTTGTTTGCTTTCTTCACAATTAAGGGCACTAACGTATGCTTAATTTGTTTCATTTAAGAAAAAAAGGACTAAAAGTTAATTTTTTACAGTCCCAGCAAATGAAAGGGGAGGGAAAACAGGGCCACGGGGAAAGAGTTGTTTTTTTTTTGGATATGTTTTTTAAAGTATTTTTATTTTAAAAATATATTAAAATAACATTTTTTATTTTAATATTAATATATTAAAATAATATAAAAACATTTATCATACCTTAATTCACAAGGAATAATGACAATATATCCTGGGGTTGTGTTTGATTATTGGTTTATGACATAAAAAAACAAATATAAATATGGTGGTTAGATAGATAAAAATGAAAATATTATGAATTTTTTATTTTAAAATGTATTAAAATATTTTTTTTTATATTAATACATTGAAATTATCTTAAAAATTAAAAATATTAATTTAATATTTTACTACAGCAAATACATTTTTGAAGAGTATAAGTTGTACGAGTTAAAATCATAGTTTTTAGACCCGATCTGGTGACTGGCCCGGTCCAAGGCCCAGGTTTCGGGTTCCGGGTTTTGACCGGGTCACCGGGTCACTTGGGTCAATTCTTTTTTAAAAAAATCAAAACAATATCGTTTTAATAAAAACAAAAAACAAAATTCAACGGGTTATAATTAAATTTTTAATCGGGTCTTGCTGACTCAATTTATCCAAGTCAATCGAATTACACTGAATTTTTTCTTTTTATATTTTTTTTCAACCCGACTCGATTTCAACCCCACACCAACCGAGTCCCATTTCAACCGGTTTTTAAAACTACGGTTAAAAGTGAAAGTAAAAATTGAGTATCTGACACACATTTATCATAAGATAAAAGAATTGGGAAAAAGATTGTCGTTTACAAAAGGTTTGAATGGTGTCTGTCTGTCCAGTTTAGTCAACGAAAGGGTAGGCACAATGACTTTTGTGATCCTCATAAATGAATTTTCTCTGTCTCTCTGTGCAGTCATAATTAGAAGAAGAAGAAGAAGGAAGCTATCGAATGGACAGAAATCTGGATAATTATCTGCCGAAGCCATACATGTCGTTTTCACCTAAACTGTAGAGAATTTGGTTAAATTGGTCATTTACTACTCAAAATATAATTAAATGGTGCAGTAGTAAAGTTTGAAAAGATATCAAGATATCACGGGCGTAACATTTCAATAATTGCATTATTTATTTTAACTAAATTACTTTGTTTTAATTCTAATTGGTAAAATTTATAGCAAATTTATTTAAATTCTCAATTTAATGTTAAAAAAATTAATTAATTAATATTTTCATGCTTAATTACATTAAATTAAATACAAATTCATAGCAAACTAATATAACTCAAAGAAAATATTAAATTCATCAACTTATTAATAATTCAATGAAACATGTAATTCATCATAATTTAATCGTGTTTATGCTCTATTGCATGAACGTGTGTACGTATCTAACTATATTATTAGTCGATTATAACAATATACACAAAACCCATAATTAAGCAACTTAACCTAAATTAAACACAACATGTAATTAATTGAAATAATTAATTCATAATTTATTTTCATGTTCAACTGTATAATTGATTGTGTTCTTAACTAATTTATCATTAATTTAATAAACTCTAAATTCACCATAAATTCTAAATTCAACTTAAATAATTATTTGATTTCAATTAAATCAAATACAAATTAATAGCAATATAATATGTTTACCTTGTTTATAAATCTACAAGAAGGGCTGGGGTGGTGGCGGCCAATACTGAAAACGGAACAATGAATTTTCAACACCAAAACATCAAAGGAAGCTTGTTTATAAGGATACATTTGATTTTTGGTTGTTTTAAGAGCAAATCTAAGTTATAAATAAGTTTTTTAAGAGAGAAATACATGTTTGTGGTTTTTTTACAAGAGAGATAATATTTACATGTTTTGTTGATGTTTTCATCTATTTAAAATTTAATTTATATTATACTTGCGAAGCGCAACATCTTAAATTATTGTTTTTTATATGTAAAACATGTAATTTTTATATTAGAAACACGACAAAATCAAATTATATCATTTCACTGAAAACAATTTCATATAATATCATCCCCCAATTTTTTTTAGTTTATTGATAAAGAAAAGCCCATTGAAATTCTGTACTTTTAAACAAAACTAAAAAAATTAAAGAAAGAAAAAAAATTAAAAACTAAAGTGAAAGCAAAGAAAAGAAAAGAAAAGAAAGAAACCAAAGAGTCCATTTTTTCCCTTCTCTTTCTCTGTTATCTCCCCTCCCAAACTCGGAATTATCAATCTTTCCCTTTGAAAAACCGCCCTCTCCTCTTTGTAAAGAACAAATCCTGACATTCAAACAAATCCTGTGTGGAGGTAAGAAAATATTTTGTGCTGCTTCATATTCTCTTCTTTCTTTAAATAGAAGAGGGACTAGTAGTTTTCCTCATGGCCACCGCTGCTATATTTTCTTCTCTAAGGCGGCGGAGATCGCCGTCTTTAGAAGCTTTCTTGGCGCCGGTTGATTTGACCGATGTGGCTCTTGTACAGACTCTTGTATCAGTATCAACAGAGCTTGTGTCTTGTTTCTCAGGGAAGTCACTCTTCTTTCAAAGAAAGAATTCTCGTTCCTTAATCCGTAAAATTGAAGTCTTTGTTGTTTTATTGGAGTATTTGAGGGACTCAGGGGCTGGTTCTGCTTTATCCCCCCCCACAATTGTTTGTTTTAAAGAACTTTATTTGTTGCTCTACCGCTCAAAGATATTGCTTGATTGTTGTGTGCAATCCAGTAAATTATGGTTGTTGCTTCAAAACCATACAATTTCGGGACATTTTCATGATTTGAATCAGGAAATATCTACCCTTTTGGATGTATTTCCGTTAGATGATGTTGAATTGAGTGAAGATGTTAGGGAGCAGATTGATCTCATGCATAAACAATCAAGGAAGGCGACTTTATTTATTGACAAGGATGAGGAGGATTTGAGGGTTGGTTTCTTTTCGTTTCTTGATGAGTTTGAGAAAGGGAAGATTCCTAACATGGTGGATTTGAGCTTGTTTTTTGTGGAAGGTTTGGGGATTAAAGATGCTAAGAGTTCTAGGGCGGAGATTGAGTTCTTGGAGGAGCAAATTGTCAATCACGAGGGAGATATTGAGCCCACAGCTTCGGTGCTTAATGGGTTCGTTGCAATTGCTCGCTATTGTAGGTTTTTGCTTTATGGGTTTGAGGAAAATGAGGTGGAGTTGCAAATTGGGAATCAGAAGAAGCTGAGAAAAGGGTTGATTAGCCAAGAGATTGCAGAGACTTTTATTACAATCCCAAAGGATTTTTGCTGTCCAATATCGTTGGATTTGATGCGAGATCCAGTGATTATTTCAACAGGGCAGACATATGATCGGAGTCTGATCTCTAGGTGGATGGAGGAAGGGCACTGTACTTGCCCCAAGACTGGGCAGATGCTCATGAACACCCGCCTTGTTCCAAATCGGGCTTTGAGGAATCTGATCGTGCAATGGTGTACTGCTCATGGAATCCCTTATGACCCTCCAGAAAATACAGATTCATTAGTAGAGGCTTTTGCAGCAGCCATGCCTTCCAAAGCTGCAATTGAAGCCAACAGAGCAACAGCAACACTTCTTATTCATAAGCTAGCAAGCGGTTCGCAACATGCAAAGACCGTAGCTGCACGTGGGATACGTTTGTTGGCGAAAACAGGAAGAGAAAACCGCGCTTTCATTGCAGAAGCTGGTGCAATCCCCCACCTTCGTAATCTGCTGTCTTCTACAAACTCTGTCGCACAAGAGAATTCTGTTACAGCAATACTCAATTTATCCATCCATGATAAGAATAAAAGCCAAATTATGGATGAAAAGGGGTGTCTGGGATCGATTGTTGGAGTATTGAGATTTGGACTCACAACAGAGGCAAGAGAAAACGCAGCAGCGACATTATTTAGCCTGTCAGCAGTTCATGACTACAAGAAGAGAATAGCAGATGAGGAAGGGGCAGTTGAAGCCTTGGCTGGTCTGTTGAGAGCAGGAACACCACGAGGGAAGAAGGATGCTGTCACAGCTTTATTTAATCTGTCAACTCATACAGAGAACTGTTTGAGAATGATAGAAGCAGGTGCAGTTACTGCACTAGTCGGGGCTTTGGGAAATGAAGGGGTTGCAGAGGAAGCAGCTGGTGCACTGGCTTTGATTGTGAGGCAGCCAATTGGGGCTAAGGCTGTAGGGGGAGAAGAAATGGCTGTGGCTGGGTTAATAGGAATGATGCGTTGTGGAACACCAAGAGGAAAAGAAAATGCTGTTGCAGCACTGCTTGAGTTATGCCGGAGTGGTGGAACAGTTGCCACTGAGAAAGTGCTCAAGGCACCTGCATTGTGGGGTTTACTTCAGAGTCTACTGTTCACAGGCACAAAGCGAGCAAGAAGGAAGGCAGCATCACTTGCCCGAGTGTTTCAGAGGTGTGAGAATTATTCCTTGCATTTTGGTGGATTAGGTGCTGGATATGCATTTGCTGGAAACTCTGCTCCGAATAGGGATTCAAGTTTTGTCAACGAAGTGTCAGTGCCCGTGTCCATATCAGTGCCTGTTCTATAGTGGTAAAATTCCATACTTTTCGTTGTCTGCCCTGCTTATAAATGTTCCTCTTTTTGTTCGCAACATTTAAGAATTCTTTCATTGAAATTTTAGATGATAAAGAGAAGAAGTTACAGAAATATCATATCTTGTTTCTTTTGGAAGAACTATAATTGTTGTTGAGCAGTTAGTTTCACATATATAAAACAACATTTAGAACACCAGAATAGAAATTATTAGAAATATTTATGTCAAACTCTAATATGTGTATCATGAGAACGATTGAAGTTGCTGTTTTCAATTTCTTGCCTTTTAACTCAATACATAAAACATGCCTTGGACAGATGCAGTTAGTTTCTGCTCTGTGACAGCACAGTAGTCATCATAAAACAAAGGTTTTAATTGCTCTTGCGGTAATCTCTCCCCAGATAAAAAAGTAAAATCATTACAAAAATTCTGGGAATCCAAGCACAAGCTGTTTGCCGGTTGGTTAATATTCGAGCTGAAAGGTTTCTAGGAGATAAAGGGACTTAAATGATGAAAGTATGTAATGTGTCTCAGTTTCTTTTCAATGCTGCAAGGGGAATTCAAAGAAACGTCATCTATATTCCTGTAACACATGTACAAAGAATTTGAAGCTGGTAAGTTAAGAATGCAGATTCCATTTGTTTTAACTCACATGTGAGGAAAAGAAGCATCTAACAAGTCTAGATGGTCAAAAAACAGGTTTGATCAGCATTTCTGTTCGTCCAAAAGTTCAAAGAATAAAGCATCAAGTATGTTAACTCACAAGAGTTACTTTACGAAGGTTCCAGAGAATGGCATGAAGATAACTTGTGCATATGGGAATTTTCAAGAGAAAAAACTAGTGGTGGTTTCGGAGAGTGATGGAAGATTGGCTCAGCACTTTTCTTCTTTCAAATAAAATCACCAAGAATGTGCTATTAGATTCCTGTGCCACTAAAGAATATAAGAAAAATATTATAATAATGTCCTTTGTCCTTGATATCAAATAAATTTTCACCAAGAAATAAAGTATGACATGATGATCCACTCTTATCTTCTTCTCAAAGTGAATGGACCAGAGTAAACCAAGTACATTTTGAACCTTTACCTGGTAAGTGGCCTCTATGCACAGTACAGAATAGTTCTGTGGGCGCATAGACAGCCATTGAAATCCGAAGTCTTGAGGGAAGTTTGTCAAGTAGAATCTTCTTGTAATTGATGGTTTTGGTAATGGTGACGTGTAGTGGGGCACGCCCACAACCGATGGCACCCAAAGTGGATACGCAAGTCGGCCATTCACCAGGGAAATGATTGAGACTGTGGGCTGCAAAACTTTGGATTTACTAGTTGAGCTTATCTGAAGCGAAGCCATATGCAGTGGAGTCATTACGCTTACTGATGGTCATAAAAGACATTATTAATACTTAATTAATTTGTGAATTAATTTATCCATCTTCTTTATTTCTCTCTGTCGATTTTCTTTTGCGAGATGTTTTGGAGTAGGTGGTCCATTTTCCTGTCGATACCAACTGCCTAGATGCCTTTATAAGGGGGAATAAATCACTCAGGTTTTATCCTTGCATAATAACTAGAAATTCAAGATCAGAACTTGATTGCTGCCGAAGAGAGTCAGTCTGTTGAATTATCTATAAATCAAAGAGAGTATCTTTTTACGTTGTTTTCATTTTCTGGGGACCTTTTTCCTTAGATACCTAGTAGTTTCATGCTACTTTTATCTGTGGCCTCCGACTAGATTCATGTAAATCACCATCTTGACTGTAAGGGTAAGATCGTTTGAACTCACCCTCTGTACCACAGATGGATGTGGGAAGAACACGTGGAACTCTCAACCCTAGAATCCACACATTGTGGATGCTGTAATAATTTGGCCACGCTATCGAATAATATCACCATCCTTCTCGACTCTCTTCATACAACCTGGTAACAATCATCTGCTCGACAATAATTGCAAGACATGTAAATAATGTAAACATCCATTCATAGACATGGCTCTTTCGAATTCATTGTGATGCTTTTTATCGTCTACTGAGCATTCAACGTAAATTCTTTAACACCCATAGCACAGCATGCATGTCTCCCCTAACTAAAAAAAGAAAGAAAATGAAGATGACCAGCTTGGCATCCCAACTTGCTTGAAGACTTGCTCTTTCCAGTTCTTTGGTTGGAGTATCCCCCAACTCGCTTGACAAATGACAATCGCGCTTCTCTGGCGCATGTTACCTGAAAAATAGTAAGTGTTCAACTCTTTTTTCTTCAACCTGGCAAACGTGACAGTGTATCTAACATATCATTAGTTTTTTGTTCAACATGGTTCCAGAATTCCTGGCAGCTTCCCGAGCATAATTCCGCACTTTTATAGGTACTTTAAGTTACCAAATTGACTACAATAGCCCTCCACCTCTGATGAAATTCCTGCTCTTTATGAAATTTTCGAGACTTCATTGTGAAGCCTGTGCCCAGACTCTGCCAAGCATTTGTGTTATTCGATCCCGTATTGCTACGTCTATTTAAGAGACGGGAAAGGATTCCACTTCCGAGAAAAGAGAACGAAACCTGTCAAAATCCCAAAATTCTTACCATCTTCCGTAAATTAATCACTCACCAACTCCACCTTGCAAGATTGGTGATATGCTAGAAGAAATTCTGGAGTTTGGCAGATCAGGAACCCAACTATCACTCCACGCAATGGCAGTTCTTCCATCTCCAATAACTGTTCGCAACATTTCAAGTACTCCTCCTTAAGAAAATAATGAACCAAGCCCAAGAGGAACACTCTCCTTTGACAGAACGCATGAATGCCCTACCATAAAAGTAAATTCCTTCCAGTATTTGTACAGTACTGCAAATTATATGCTTTATTGTGCACTCGTATAAAAATCCAGAAATCTATAGATAAATTGACTTTTTTTAAGAAAACTAAATTCAAGTTTGTAATTGTGTTTGACACAACAATAATTTATACGGAAACACTAATATTATAGAAACCTACTCACTAATGCTATTAAAAAGACAAATGTGAAATATAGAAGATGCCATGAATTTTAGTTAATTCTTTGATAAATTATTGTAGTTTAATAGGAAATCAAAATAAAAGAATTTCTCTTACACACACAATAAATGTGGCAATAAAGTATAATCCAACTTAAAAAAATAACGTCTTATAAAATTATTTATACTTGGTAACTAAACCCTACTTGACCTAATAGGCTAACATCACTTTAAATTAAAATAAAACTCAAAGTATCTCAAATAAGGCCTAAAACATGAAAACTAAAACAAAGTTTGCTGCACACTATGGATAAGAAGAAACAATTGTTAAATGAAATCTTTACTTAAAAAGAACTCTTGACTGAATAGGTTGTGGTGCCGCCCTATGAAATCCAAAACAAACAAGAAAATAATTCTTCTTTAGCATTCTATGTTTTCACAAATAATATGAAATCTTCTCATAGTTTGGAATCTATAAAACACATGGAAACACATAACCCTATAGTTACTGAATTCTCCCCCCCATGGTCAGCCTATGATGCCAAAATTAATTAAGCCCATGAAGTAAGTAGATTAGGCCTTTTTTGTACATAGATTAAGTTGGCTAAGGTCTAATGATCACTTGTTAAAGTTGTAGCCTCCTTGAAACCTACATTGGCCTAAATACTCTAAATTTACCCATTGAATGCATGTTTGAGCTTTCTTTGTCCTTGATCTTGTAATTGACCCAATTAGAACTTTTAATGGATCTTTTGGTGTAGTTTGGATCGTTAATCTTTTTTATTTTACCTTGAATCTTCACCTACATCAAACAAAGAGATATTAGAAACATTAAAAGTGTCATAACCCATTTCTGGGTTATTCCTCAAATTAACTTCTTTCCTTTTTAAAATAAAATTAAAAATAAAGGAGATTGGCGATGTAGAAAAAGCTACAATTTTGGACGAAGTTGGTAGCATAATTATACTCCATTGTACCCAAAACTGGAAATATAATGCAGATTCAAGGTCAAATTAAATGATTATTGGATAAATCTGCATAAAAATTAAGTTCAGAGATATAATTAAATTTTTAATAGGCTAATTTGATTTAATCATGGGCCAAATTAAAGTTTTATTATGTTTAAAAGTTAATTGAGTCAAGTTAAAGGATTTAATTAAGTGCAAGCACTTAATTATATTTTAAATGGGTCAAATTAATTTTATTAAGGACTTAATTAGTGAAAAAATAAGTTTGGAAGCCTAATTTGAGCTTAATTAAGAAGATTGAAATTTTAGAGGATCAAATTTAATTTTTACAAGGTTAATTGGTTCAAATTAAGGGTAAAATTGAAGAAACTCGTAACCAAGGATCATTTTGAAAAAGGCGTTGAAATCTAGGGACCCCATTGATTAAAATCAGGGGTGAAATTGAAAAAAATTAAAAGTTTAATATTCAATTGAGGGTCAATCTGTATAAATCCAAGATCAATGACTTATGTGAAAAAGACGCAAGAATTCAAGGTTGATATTGAAGTTCGGTAGGATAATATTGCATAAAATTAGAAGTTTAGGGTCAATTAGGGGTGTAATTAAAAGAAATTAAAAGTTGAAGGAGCAAATTAAACTTTGGCCAAATCCCTAAATTAAAACCTTAAAAGCCAAAACGTCGCTATTTCATTTAAATGAAACAATGCATTTTGATCAAAATGGTTCTGTTTTTTACAAAGTCATGATAATTTAGTTATAATCAAAGGGATTAGATGATAAATTATTGATCTATGCATGATCTCCAACATGTATGTGCCTTTGTTGTGACCCAATCTAATTTGATCTGGAACCCACATTGCTGGGTTCGTTTTGAGCATTCTTTGTGTTTTTTTTTTTTGTTTAATCTATTTTGTTCAAGAATTTTTAAGTTTTTTTGTTTTTTTTGGTGTTTAATTTGGTTTTTTTTTTTGCTTTAGTTTTTTTTTGGGTTGCTTTTCGCGTTAAACTAGAATTTTAGTTTGGTTTATGATTGAATAAAAAATTTCATGTCAACCCGGTCGGGTCAAGTAAAAAATAAGTGGGTCAAAGGGATACCATGTTTGGCTTGCCATAATTTTTGTTAAAGGGTATGTTTGGCAAACACTCTTTAAGCCTATTTTTTGTAGTTTTATTACAAAGAAGAAAAGGAGTTTTTTTTCAAAAAAAACCTAAAAAATAAAAAATAAAAATATTTTATTTTTTTCTTGCATATGGCTAAAAACCCTAAAGTTATTTAGGTATTTTTTTTAATCTAAAATACTATGACATATTTTCTTAAAAAATATTGTATGGATTATACAACAAGTTTGTAAATTTCCAAAAGATTTTGGCTTACATTTTGAAAATACCAAAAAATTTTATTTTGTTTTTTTAATACACGAGATTAAAACTTATATGTAAGATATATTCCTGATATTAAATAAAAAAAAGTTTATTTTTTGTTGTTGGCATTGGAATGATTAGGTTTTTAATATAATAAAATAAGGATTTCCTTATTGAGAAGAATTTTTCTTAAACTTTAGACAGACTAACAATTAGAAAACATAACTTTTTCTTGGTTTATATCAGACAAATAAATGATACAATTTACTTCAGGTAAGGCGTATTAAGGGTGTCCATACCTTTTCTTTGAGATTCATTTCCCAAACTCTAAGACCAATTAGGATTCTTAGTGACTAAAATACTAGATGGAGACTCACATTCCTTTTTTTTTTCTACTAATAAAGGACAAGAATTCCTTATCCTTGTCACCCATATCATTCCCCACTATCCTGAAACGAGAGGATAATCATCGCGACGTCACACACGTGCAACAATGTATGTGAGGAGAATAATTAAAAATATAAGAATTATTTTGGATGTAAAACCCAAATCAATTAGTGTTAACCCAACAAAAAATAACAATGAACATTTATATGGATAAATATTAACGGATGAAGACTTGACAAGAAACATGTATTTTGACATAAAACACTAGGGGTAAATTGATAAATTAGAGGAATAAAATTATAGACTTGAGTCAATAAGTGTGAACCCCATGTTTAATAGTTAAAAAACCCCTAATCAATTAATAAAAATCCTGATTTAAAATAATAGCAAACGTGTATATGAAAATCTATTTATGGGTGAGGAACTGACAATAACTAATCATGTGTGACACAAAAGAAAGGGCAAAATGGTAATTTGAGTAAAGAAAAAGAGAAGCTCTAAAATTGGTAATTAGTTGTATGGAAAAATGGATGTTAAAGTTAATTGGAAATTTAAGGTGGAATAGTTAATTAGAATGTAATCTTGTATTGTTATTGTTTTGAGAATATAAATTAATGATGAAATTGTTAATTAGGGCATGACTTTGTGTTGTTGTTTTGGCAATATTAATTGATAATGTGAAATAATGTGTTAAATGGATCAAAAAGTTTTGGGTATTGATTTCGAGATGTGTAAACCTTATGTTAAATAGTGTAATTCCTAGTTAAAAAAAATAAATTAAGGAAAAAAAATTACTATGGGTGAAAACCCCCGATTAATTAGTATAAGATCTCAAATGAAATAAAAAATAAATATGTAGGCGAAAAATATTGACGGTCAAAGATTTGATATAAATAACATGTTGAACATTTAATGGGTGATAGTTTTATAAACACAAAAAAAATTATATTCCCTCTCTTCCATTTAAAGTTGACGGTATCCATAAATGAGAGGAGGGGAGAGTTTGCAAATTTTATTTTCTTCTCTCTTTTTTCAAGCCAAATTGATGAATTGCTAGTGGATTCATATGCTTCCCACAAATGAAATTAATCCTCGCTTGAAAACCCTAGAAAGAAATTGAGGAGTTTTGTGTTGTTAGAGAGAGAAAGCTTGTACAGTGAAGGAAGAAAAGATTTTTGCTCTCTTTCATCAAGAACTTATTAACTAGAGTTAAATTAGTAAAGGTAATGGGCTTAATTTCAATTCTTTTCTTGAATTGGGTGGGGGAGGGGGGGGTGAAAATCTCAAAAATTTAAATTCTAGGGTTTATGTTTTAAGTATGTAATTGGTAGTTTAACTATTCCTTTGGTTGATTGGTGTGGGAAATTATAGAATAGGAAGTAAATTAAAGAAATTAAAAACCAATTATGGAAATTGAAACATTAAAGTGGCCAACCATAGTTGGGAATTTTAGGGGATTTGAAATTTGATTAAATTGTGTTGATTTTTTATGTTTTAGTGATGTTGGGGATGCTTGAGATTGGTTTTGAATATTGTAATATGGATTGCTAAAAGTTTTGTTATTGTGATATACTTCGAAATGATGAAATTATGGAAAATTGACTAAATTGTGTTAATTTTGATACTTTAATAATGTTGGGAATTCATAAAATGGTTAGAGATATTAAGAATTGGGTTGCTATGAGTTTGGTTGTCATTGTTATGTTTAGAAAAGATGGAAGTTACCAAATTAACAAAATTTTATTGATGTTGATTAATGTATTTGGTTGTATAGAAGTTTTGAATTTCATGTTTGGAAGTAAAATGCTTAATATGAAATTTGTGAGTGATTTGTTGAGATGAAATTGGTAAAATGAAAAAATGAGAAATATATGTTGGATGAAAAAAGGTAGTAAAAAAAATATGAAATTGTATATTAAATGAAAATTGGTAATGGGAAAAATATGAAATTATATTTGAGATACAAATTGGTAATATGAAAAAGGATAATGATGTGTTTGTATAATTATAAACAATGAGTTAAAATGATTGAGCACTGATTTGAGGATGCCTTCTTAAAAAATTAAGAGGGACATTTGAGGTTAGACTAGTAGTTAAGGGAGCATCTATTACCAGAATGCTAAGTAGATGCTTCTCACCTTACCTTTTTATTTATAGAAATGTTGTTAAAATTTATGTATACATGTGAAATGAGTTTTCAAATGAATTATATAAAATTATGATAAAAAAAAATTAAGTCGACCGCATGAGCAAGGGTTATTTTTGAAAAGAATTAAGTCGATCGCATGAGCAAGGGCTATCTTTAAGAAAAATAAGCTAGTCGTATAGGCATGGACTATTTCAAGATAAGTTAAGCTAGTAGTAAGAGCAAGGGCTAGTTTGAATAATTTAATGTTGGTCATATTGGCAAAGACTAATTGTGTTAAATTAAAGTCGGTTGTACTGGCAGGAGAAAATTATATAAGATAAAGTTGGCCACACTTTAGGGGAATAGATGTGTGAATTAAAATTAAGCCATACATAATGGTGAGAGATAAAGAATGTCTTATAGCACGAGATTACAAGTATTAAAACAAATCAATGTTGATGTGAATCATGAACTATAATTATCAAAATTGATCAATAAGTGTATAGTCGACATAAGCACAAGCCCTGGGAAATGAAATAAATTGATAATGCATAGTTAATGTAAAACATGTGTTATGATTGTTGAGTTGGATTAATGAATATGATCATCTTAAAGCAAGAGCCATGATTATGAACTATGGGTAATGAATCCTATAATTAAGTTAAGACTTGAGTTAAGGTTATGAACATGGAATTGATTAAATGAATACAGTCTTTTTAAAACACGAATTATAATCATTGAAGTGGGTTAATGACTATATAAGTGAAAAGGGAAGCATGAGTATTAATTATTAAATGGAATTGAAGAATGCATTCTTCTTAAGGTATAAGTCATGATTATAGAAAATGGGTTAATGAACCCTATAATTAGGTTAAGGCTCAAGTTAAGGGTGTAACAACCTCGTTGGTTAAATCAGTTTATGTGTTTAACTTTCATGTAAAGGGTAAATGGAGCATAAATTATTATTTTTTTTTATATTGAGTTCACCGAAATTTCTAACAAAATTTCAACAGAGTCTCCCTTATACCAAGAGGTCCCAAGTTATCGACAATTTACCCTACACGTATTTATAATCACATCCCGCTCATAAACACATCCATAATTGGTCCAATTCAACCATTTAATTCATTCAAAAATATACTTAAGACAAAACTTCATGCTCAATCTCCATCTCATATTACATGCATAAATTAGTAATTAAGAGAATCATCCAAGTGCTGAAATTTCATAAATAAACACAACATAGTTTAGCATTCTAAATATAAACTAGTACATTATAATATCCCAAGTATATATTGATACATTTAATATTCCAAATACAAAATTACATGAATAATCTCTAAGTTCCTAACTTATACAAAAAAGGATCAATAACCTAAATTCTTCTCCTAAAGTGAATGAGAGGGACTTGCAAAACATAAATTTCCCATATAATTAAAAAAATAAAATACAAACAATTTCATGGAAAAAAAATCATACAACACATCTACCTACTTAAGTTATATGCAATTTTATACACTACAACTAGCCCATTTTAAGGATTAGTTGTTTCCTTTAACTATATCCTCTTTTTTTTTTTTTTGTAATCCAAGCTCTGATCGAGGGTATTCACCTTGCCACTTCTCCCCACATTGGGAAGACTACTGTCAACACTAATGATCCCCATTAATGTCTTCAACTGCCCGTCCTAAGTTCAACTAATTAAATTCATGAAAATATCGACACTAATGCGATCGTTGGTGTCATTAACTATTTTCGGGTTGAAATAGTTAATCAATGTTCCATGTTATCTTGGGAGGTCCTCGACTATGCCGATGTCAAGGATTCTTGACATCATTAGCTTTCACCTTGGAAAGCTAATCAAGTCCTATAAATTTTGTCGATATCGACGTCACCCGCTGATATCATTAACTATTCTGAACCCGAATAGTTAATCAAGTTCTATATTCCTCCTCCCACGTGTTGGTCATGCCAATGCTAGCCAAGTTGGCTAACATCATTAGCCTCCCATATCTAGGACAAGCTAATCAAATTCAAGAAACAGTCATTCCTAAAGTTCATTGTTTATTGTCAATTTCCTCTAAAAGGACCCATAAATTAAATTTAGTTTTCCGTTTCCATTTTCCTATCGTTTAACCTTTCCTTTTCCCCTTTCCTTTTCCTCATCAATAAGCACCAAAAATTATAGTTCAACAATTAGTTAAAATAATTATTAACTAGAGGAGATATAGGTACCGAGTACCTACCTGCTGTAGACATTCGACTTATGTTTCCTTGTTGTTGCTGCACTCCTCCCGTGGTTCCTCCTGAAACCACAAACACCCATCATTATTCCATATTAGTCCACATATCACAACATAATAGCAACAATGGCAATAATATTCATTTCTCTTTCACCATTCTTTTCTTTCTCACCTACATTTCTCATTATTATCCTTTAACATTTTTAGCTCATTAGTAGCCCAAATGGACATCAGGAATTACATTTTGATCATAGTTTATTCATTTTTGAAAATAAAGAGACGATGTTACACACTTTACAAAAGGCAAAAACATGAATTCTACGCTTAATATGGCTAATTTTCATCGTTTTATCGACTTGGCCAAATCTGCCAACAGGGGTGGCAACAAGACCTCCCCTCAGATTTTTATTTGTATTTGGAGTTTCAGAATTTCAAATTAGATGGGGTTAGATTCGTTGGAAAGCTAACACTCCCAGCTATAACTCTTATGAAGAGATTGTACCTAAATTTTGTTGTTCTAGGGCCCGAATCTCCTCTGGAAAGGAGGTGACAAATCTTACTAGATTCATCGATGATTTTCAATTGAGCTTTCCACTGTCCCTAATTTATGCATCATAAATGCATAACATACCAGAGTTTTTTTTCTTCTCTCCTTTACTTGGCTATTGGCCGAATTTAGCTTAAGATAACTAAGGGCTCCCTTCTTCTTTATACATGCTCATCCACAACATTTCATCGTCGTTTACCCCATGACAATATGTTTCAATGTTCTTATGGAACAATAAGGAAAAATCAAAATTTCTCCCCTTCCTCTCTAACCCACCTTGGTCGACCACTATTGCTCATTTGGCTATGGGTTTTGTTTCAATCTTCTTTGTATAATTTCATCCTTTTAGGTAATTTATGCAACTCCCATCCACTTAATTCCAATCATTTTTGCATTCTCTCAATTTTTTTTACTCAAGAACCCCAATTTTTCAACTTCAAATTACTACACAATTCTTAATTGAATCTAAATTTGCTTTCACAATTTGTTTAGAACTACATACCTGAGGAAAATTTAGGTTTAATTTCTAGTTTGATTAAGGTTTCTCAACTCTTTTTTCTTTACCTGCAGCCGACCCTCCCTTCTCCCTCTTTTCTTCACAAATTCTTCACTTTTCTTCTTGTAAATCCTCTACCCAAGTATGTTTTCTCCACTTAATAATTCCAAGACTTATGTAGGTATACTAACTTAGGTGTTTTCTCGTAGGCTTGATGAAGGAAAATCTGACATTCCTTTTTTTTCTTGATGTTGTCCAGCCGGCCATGGAAGAGAGAAGGAATGAGGTATTTATAATCCCATTTCTTTTTAATTCTATTTTGGCCCTATCTTTCTCCCTTTTTTCTCAATCAAACCTCTTTTTTTCTTCTCCAAAACTATTAAATTTTATCACCATAATTATTATCATTATTATTTTTTATAGTTACACTATTTTGTATTATAAAAATTTAAATTATTATAAATCCCCCTCTATTTTTTTTTTGTATAATTTCTTCTTGGGTTTCACAAAGGGTGTGGATATGGATTTGATTAAATGAATACAGTCATCTTAAAGTATGACCAATGATCAACGAAATGGAAAAATGACTCCATAAGTAAGAAAAAAAAAGGAAATTAAAGCATGAGTAAATTATATTAATTGTGTTAATGTACACGAATGAATTCAAGAAAAAGCTATGTCTATTAAAGTGGATTAGTGAATCTCATAATTAATTTAATGCTTGAATTAAAGGTATGGAAATGGGTATATAAATACAGTTATCTTAAAGAATAAGCCATGAATAAGGAAATGGATTAATGAATCCAGAAGTTGAATTAAATCATGAGTTAAGGGTATCAAATGAGACTATTGAATCCTTAATTTCATTAAAGCATGAGCTATGAGTATGGTATGAGATTAATGAACCTATAATCATATTAAAACGTGAGTTTAAGGGTATTGAATAGGATCAATAAATCTAAATTTTAATTAAAGCACGAGCTATGAGTATGGTATATGATTAATGAATCTCTAATTGGTTTTAAAGCATGAACTAGGATTATTGTAATGGAGTAATGAATAAGGTTTGCATAAAGTATGAGCTATGATCATTAGAATGAATTAATGAATGCATATATGATATAAATAATAAGGTAGGAATATTGAAATAAATCGAGGAATGCAATCTCGAGTTTTGATTATTTGAAATGAATTATTGAATGCATAGTTGACGAGATTTTTTAAGAAATTTATAACGGTGATAGCCTAATATGTATAATGAAGGAAATGATGGTTGATGGGTTTATAAAAGACCACAATAAATTAAAAACCTGGTATAGATTTGATTTGCTTGAATAACGAGTAATGATGCTGTGTTTATTTCTAAGGTTGTAGTTATGATATTAGTAGTAATGGATTCAAGTACGCGTATTCTATCTTTCTATATTTTTCATGTGTTATAGATATATTTTCATCATCAGCACAATCTTGAGATTGTATTTTAGACTTTCATAGTCATTTCATAATTGAAAGAATTTTGTAATTATCATATTAGTTATGTAATTAAACTTGATGTATATGATAAGTTTTTATATTTTAAAGTTTGTAACAAAGTAAAAGGAACTATTAAATTATGTTGGATTTCATTACATAAAAATATCTATATATCTCTCATAGAATAAAATAAACCATGTTTGAGTATAAAGGTGGTGAGTAGTTGAAATTGACAAAATTGTTTAGGTGATATGCCTAAGGCCGCCCGAGTATTGATTGTGTGAGCCAATTGTGGTTCGGAATGTTATTGTTATGTTTGTAGGTATTAATGCGGGATAAAGTTTTAAGTAAGGCCCCGTTTAGGTAAAACTCAACTAAAAATTCATTAAATTGGATAAATTCTTTGTTTTAAATGGAAAATCCCTGGTATGTTAGATATGTGTACATAATGTACAGTTTGTGTTTGATTGGGAAAGACTCCGTATAGAGATGAAAAAATCAATTTACTCCATTTTACATTATATGATTAATAGAAAAGTTGAAATTACTTTAAAAATTATAGGGTGTTATATTGGAGAAGGTTTTTGTATGTTTGTTGATCTTATTACTTATGCCTTACCCTTAGGTATTTATACAATCTTGGCAACTTGTGATCACATGAACTTTCCTGGCAAGAAGTACGGTAGTCGCCTTGTTGCGTAGGTAAATCATGGCGAGTAGTTTTATTACTAATAAACCCAAATTTAACCAGGGTTTTCACCATACTTCTCATAAAAAAATCGATAAACTTATCTTCTACGATACTTTTACAAGTCTTTGCGTATAAATATCACAAAGACTTAGGGAGCTATTGATGAATCCAAAATTAATAGGCCCAAACAACATCCAAAAAACCACCTCTCCAAGGCTTAGCCAAGGGAAGGACTTATCTCTATTAGGCTCAGCTAAAGATAGGACCCAACCTTTCTTGGGCTCAACCAATGAAAAGACCCAACCTTCCTTTGGCTCAGCCAAGGTAAAGACCAAACTCCCAATCTCCATTAAGCTCAGCTAAGGAAATAACCCAACCTCCATTAGGCTCAGCTAAGGAAATAACCCAACCTCCATTAGGCTCAGCTAAAGGAATGACCCCCTCCCTTGTGCTTAGCTAAGGGAAGGAATCAACCTCCCTTAGGTTCAGCCAAGGAAAAGACCACACTCCCTCAGGTTTAGCCAACAAAAGGACCTAGTCCCATAGGCACAACTTCATTTTAGATCATACTCTCCCTACACCTTTATGTGTATAAAAGTCCTATAAGGGCCCACCATATTTTCATTAGCATTAATACATATATCATAGATATTTTCCTTCATTAATACATATGTTAGAGATATTTTTCATCAATATTAATACATATATCAGGAATAGTTTCCCTCATTAAAAATATCAGGGCAATATTACACTTTAGCCCCTTCTCTATACAAAAAGACTCATTGACTATAAATAAACCATGAATCCTTTAACCAAAAAAGGTTTGGAATCTCTATTTTCTACTGCATATTTATTTCAAGGGTATCTCTTTATAATATTATTGCATTTTCTCTAGAAAATATACTAACTTAATTATTGAAGAGTCCCTCAATTCACTAAAGCAGACCTTTTGCAAGTATCGTGCACCCACCTCCAGCCATCTTTGCTAGGGAAAATGGATCGCATTGCTAAAACTGAGAGATTAACTAATTATCTAAGACATAAGTCTTGCCACTAAGTTACTTGGTTTTTTTAGGACATCATCATTGGTGTTGTTTGTGAGAAATTAATCAAAAAGTCGTTGGTTTTTTTCTAATGACATTTCTAATTCATTCCATAACACATAACCATGATGCATTTGGGATAGAATGCTTGATGATTTTACTATTACCATAAGCACGTTTTCCCATTCAAACTTCCAATAGTTCATCAACCAAATACAACCCATCACCTGGGTTATGTTGGCCATTTAGGTGCAAAATCAAGCTTTGCCATCTCAGCAAGTCCTAGCACCCGTGGTAGCCCCATCCTTAGAAGGGATTGATCAAGGATCTCTCTAGTGCAATAGCACCACTCTCCAAAGGATGGATTAAAAAGCTCTCTAAAGTCCAACAAATCATCTCATGATAGATTAAAATAATTGTCTCTCTCACATACACTTCTATCTACATATCTTCAAAGCAGGCTTTTTTACTCTTGCATAATCTTCTTAAAATGGGTTCTCTCTAATGTGATCGCATAATTTTTTTGGAAAAGGTTCTCCCTAGTGCTATTACACAATCTCTTTGGAAGGGGTTCTCTCTAGCACGATAGCTCTACCCTCTATGACAGCTGAGATGGCCAACCTCAACAAAGCAACAACACCCTCGTCCTATGGCAATATATATATATATATATATATATATATATATATATATATATATATATATATATATATATATATATAACAAAAAATAT
>Ga0325410_1000186_pt1 | contig 60695 bp, 32 predicted proteins | sample PopdelMetagenome_16_FD_206182 | JGI IMG/M metagenome (GOLD analysis project Ga0325410, IMG submission 206182) | Populus deltoides microbial communities from Bellville, Georgia, United States - Xylem-PdIQD-R3 | ecosystem: Host-associated > Plants > Phyllosphere > Stem > Wood/Secondary xylem... | reverse complement strand
AATTGAGTAATGTGTGGTAGTTTAGGGTAACTTTGACTAATCTCGAACTCTAAGAACTTAATTGAAACAGAGTATATAATTGAGGGACGGAATCTTAGTTACTTCACTATATAAACATCGAAGCCTTTAGCTAATTCTGCATCAGACATTGAGATAATCAATTCATCATTTCTTCTTTGCTTCCAAGCAATGGCCAATTGCAATGACGATCATTTCTGTCAAGATAAGTTCTTGCTCGATCCAAAGGAAGCTAGTTTGAAGGAGCTCGTTCTTCTCTTATTCTTCTCTAATGTAAGAAGCAGAAAATTCGTTGACTGCCCCGAAGAGAACCGGCTGAGAGATTTTAATCGACGATGGCTAATTTTCATCTCGGTTGTTGTGCAAAAAATCCTTCTTTCTTGCAGGGAACCCTTGGCTCAAACAGGGCATACTGTAGAGTACTGGTTAAATCTTATCTCAAACAACGGTGGCCTTTTCAAGCTCCTGTTGAATTATTTGAAGGGTATGTGCAGCTCCCGAGAATTTTATTTTTTCGTGGCATAAAATCAGGGAAGAATTAGAGCATAAATCAGTTTACTTGTGCATTGAAAAACGTTTTTGGTCACCTTTTGATCGAATCTATATATGTCCATGCATTAGTGCATGCAGTTACAATCAACCCCTTAATGTATAATATGGGGTTCTAACTTCTAATAGCTAATTAAGAATGGATTGTACCTATGCAGACAAGGTTGTGAGGCCGGATGAATCATCAGCAACGTTCAGATCTGCGGTTGGACATTCTGACTGGAGAGTAGAACTAGACAAGAGTAGCAGACCCGGGGAAATAAAATATAACACTTCCTTGTCTTTGATGGCTGCCAAATTGTCATACGAAAACAAAGCTTTCATCGAAACCATCGTCAAAGATCATTGGAACGTAAGTATCAGCACTAACACCACATGATCACACACACCTTTTGTTTTTGGTTATAACATGGATCGAGTTACAGAAAACCTAACTGTCTAGCCTAGAGCCCAAAACTTGTTCCATTTTTTTGATTAATTTGTGCTTCTTTTTTTTTTTAATTTATGTGCTCAAACTTGGTACTTTTAATGGAGGCCTATCCCTCAATTACAGTACAATATGTAGAATTAGTTTTGATCATATATACTAGCTAGCCGTGAAAAAAAAACTTGCAGCTAGAGAAATTAATGAAAATGTTTCGTGATATCCCATGAGATGTAACGATGGTTGTTTTTCGTTTTCTTTTCACTTTTCTGCAGATGGAGTTCTTGGGTTCCTACGACTACTGGAACGGTAAGAAGCAAGGCTTATACTTTCAGTCATAGTTACTCAGCCCGCCCAGGCTAGTAGGTTTATATGATATATAATTTAATTATTTGGAGTATAGTACAAGTTAGTTTATTTTGAATTTGTGGTTAACCTAATTAATTAATCACCTGCTCATCCAAGTAATCGACTTGATTAACCTATCTAAATTCTTATTAAATTCCCGAGTTTGAGTTAATTTTATAAAAAAAATTTAAAAAAAATTATTCAAAACGATAGATATTTTATTTTAAAATTTATTTAGCAAACATAGAAATCAATCTTGGATTGAATCAAACTTCATACTAGATTAAATCTAATTAAGTATGCTTTCAATTAGAAAATTAGAGGTTATCATTTCTCGGAAAGAACACTATATATGATAATGTTGTCACAGCTGATATGGAGGTCCGTACGATCTAGGAATTAATAACACCATCTCAAGTTAGAAATAACTCTTACCTAACCAATATCTAAGTCAATTCACGTCGAAGAAATTTTGCATTTCAAGTTAGAAATTTTAGCATGACATTTCAAGGATGAGAAAAAACATAAACGTGGATAATATGTTAAGATTTTAAAACGATGGTCTTGTTTTGATTATAGACCGAGCAAGATTCAGAATTTAAGCGTTGTTCGTAGAAAGAGAATATATAGAGACACAGAGAAAAGTAAACATGTTGTAAAATCCAAAGCTCTTGAACTTTAAGCAACATCATCAGGTCAGGTCAGGTATTCTAAAGACAAAAACATAAGGTCAAGGTGATGTAGGCTGCGAGATACACAAGGAAATTAATTGACTGGTGCACTCCATTTCTTCTTCTTCTTCTTCTTGCATTGAAAAAAAAAAATACTCCAACTCGTAGGATAGCGAGAAACCAAACTAGTTTATTTTATTAAAATTGGCCCTTTTAAAATTTAAAGGTAGATTAAAATTTAGTTATTGTAATAATTTTATAGGTGGTACGTACGCTTGGTTTTAAATAAAAATCATAAATCCCCCCCTTTTGGAGTTGCTTGTAAATTCTCTAAATTAATTACCCTTTTCAAATGCTTTTTTGGCTTTGTTTATGCTAGGTGAGATTTTGACTAAAAATAAAGGATAAATTGTCAAGAAAACTAATGAGAGGACTGAAAGCGTTTGCTAGGAATATAGTTGTGCATATATTTGATATTTAATTTGATGTATGGTATTTTTTAAAAATATTTTTTATTTGAAAATATATCAAAATAATATTTTTTATTTTTAATATAAATATATTTAAAAAATAAAATAATTATTAATTTAATATTTTTTTAAAACCACAATTGCAACACACAAAATAAAAGGCATATTTGTTTGAACATTTGATTTGAATGCCGCACAGGGTACCAGGAAAGGGCCTCAACGCAAGCATTAATGTTCCAAGATAAGAAGGTTGACCCAACCTTAATTGTGGTGGCTTTCAGAGGGACCAACCCATTTGATGCAGATGACTGGACCACAGATGTGGACCTCTCGTGGTATGACCTTCAAGGCATTGGTAAGATCCACCGTGGCTTCATGAAAGCCCTAGGCCTGCAAGAGAATGGCTGGCCCAAAGAAATTGAACAAGGCAGTGGCCTTTCTTATGCATACTACGAAATCAGACAAATGCTCAGGGACATATTGCTCAAGAATGAGAAGGCAAAATTTATATTAACAGGGCATAGCTTGGGTGGGGCATTGGCTATACTGTTCATGGGAGTGTTAGCATTACACCAGGAGGCTTGGTTGCTTGAGAGATTGGAAGGGGTTTACACGTTTGGGCAGCCCAGAGTAGGGGATGGACAATTTGGGGAATTTATGGTAGATAAGTTGAAAAGGTATGAAGTAAGGTACATGAGGCATGTCTACAGTAATGACATAGTGCCTAGGTTGCCCTATGATGACAATCTTCTTTTATTCAAGCATTTCGGTCCCTGCATCTACTTCAATAGCTTCTACAAAGGAAAGGTCAGTGCTCTCTCGCCCTCTTGCTTTACTTGTAAATTCCAACCAGATGATTCTTTTCTTTACTCGATTATGTATCAGCAGAACTCAGTATTCAGTAATATTGTTGACAAGTCACTAACACAGTCATGAATGATAATTGTGATTCGGGACACAGGTTATGCAAGAAGAGCCGAACAAGAACTACTTCTCTTTGTTGTTGATACTCCCCAAGTACCTCAATGCTCTGTGGGAGCTTATCAGAAGTTTTATAATCCCTTGCCTCCATGGCCAGGACTACAGAGAGAGTTGGTTTATGAGACTGCTAAGGATCGCAGGATTGATAGTTCCAGGAATACCTGAACATATTCTTCAAGATTATGATAATTCTACCCGGTTGGGATCCCTTCAACTCAAGGATTCTCAGCAAGAACTTCACCAAGAGTAAGAACCGTTAAAATTACAACACCAGCAACTGACCAAGTCAGCCTTGATTACCGGTTCTTCTGCAGTTTACTTATTCTTCAATGTTGCTTTCTTATTTCTTAAGAGTCTGTTTAGAATTTTATGGCTAAAATAATGAATGTAGCTGTTAGTCTCTATTTTTATGTAACTGTCTTGCTTAAATAAAGCAACTCAGTTCTGCAGAATAAATTATCATCTTGTTTCCTGTTCTCCTACTTCTTTCATTTTGTCCAACTAGAACAATCTACGATGTCTTAACACTCTTGTGACATACCATTTCGAGAAACAAACAAACTCTTAGTAGCAATGGATGGACTACGTTACCAGGTGTGTTTATCCTTACGTCCGAGATATGTAATTTCTTCAATATTATTGTTCAATAACCATGGATACAAGGTTTATTTTCAAATATTCTGGAAATTCTGGTCCCTAAATGACCACCAGGGCATAATTATTTAGTTGTGCTAGTTTATAAATTATTTTTATCAACCAACCTATTTTTTTATAATAAAAAATGGCAATTCATGTCATCCCTCTTGGAAGCATTAAAGCCAACGGTTATAAATCCTATATCATTAATTGACCTAAATGCATCAATTTTATGACTTGTAGCTTGTGAAAGTGAGCAAGCTAATTTGTCATTTTTTTTAATTATTATTTTCTCGATAGAAGCTATTTTTGGCCTTGGTGAAAAGGTAAAAAATTAAAAGCTTCCGTACTCCAGGCCATAGAATTGAGTTCCTATATACTCAGCTTCTATTAGTAACTAACTAGATAGAGTTGATATTCCCGTGTGCTACCGCAGGTTTATAAAATAAATATATCTAATAGTGTTATAATTATGAATCAGCGCTAGATAAGTAATAAAAATTAAAGGTATGATAGAACAAATATTTCATAACGGGAAAAAAAATTGTGTTGGTGATTAAAAACTTAGCGACTGAACAAAATGATTTGTAGCAATCTACAATGTTTTGTGAGGAAAGATACAGTGCTTTCGCCACATGATTTAGCTTTTCAGTTAATAAAAAGAAAAAAAATACAAAACTAAATTCTCTACCAACTTAATATTAAAAAAAAATCAACAAAGATAATTTTGGAATGAGAAAAACATATGAGAAAAAACGTTGTAGCAATTGACAATGTTCTGTGAGGAAAACCATAGCGTTTTTCCCAATAAAATAAAATAAAAAACCATTCAGATAAATATTGCAGCAATCCACAATGTTTTGTGAGAAAAACAACAACGCTTTCCTTATATGATTTAACTTTATTCTAATTATAATTCTGAACCAACACAATATTAAAAAAAAATCGACAAGATAAGTTTGGAAAAAATTATAAAAAAATCACATGGAAAAACACTGCAACAATTCACAGTGTTTTAAAGAAAAAAATTGCAAAGCTAAATCTTAATCAGCTCAATATTTAAAAAAAAAATCGATATAGACAACTTTAGAAAAAAAAAACAAAACAAACACCAAAAAAAGAAAAAAAAATCATGATGGAAACACTGTAGCAATTCACAGTGTTTTGTGATGAAAGCTACAGTGCTTCCCCACATGATTTAGCCTTATTTATAATTACTTGTAATTGTAATTCACAAACAACTCAATATTAAAAAAATAAAATTGAAAAAGATAATTTGAAAAAAATTATAACAAAAAAAAACCATGCGAGAGACACTGTAGCAATTCACAATGTTTTATGAGCAAAGCTACAATGCTTTCCCCACATTATTAAGCTTTATTACAAAGTTAAATCCTAACCAACTCAATATTTAAAAAATTAAAATCGACGAAGATAATTTTGGAAAAAAATATTACAAAAAAAAAAGAAAACACAAAAGAAACTGGAAAAAAACCATGTGAGGAAAAACTGTATCAATCCATAGTGTTTTGTGAGGAAAAACTTGTGTTTACTTATAATTGCAATTCTTAACCAGCTTAATATTTTAAAAATAAAATTGACAAAGATAATTTTAGGGAAAAACATAATAAAAACAGGAAAAAACCATGTGGGAAAAAACACTGTAGCAATCAACAGTAATTTTCGAGGAAAGTTACAGTGTTTTCCTCACATATTGTAACTATAATTTTTAACCAGCTCCATATTAAAAAATAAAATAAAAAAGATAATTTCGGAGAAAATCATAAAAAAAAATGTAAAGGAACATTGTAGCAATCAACAATGTTTTAAAGAAAAAAAATTACAAAACTAAATTCTCAATCAGTTCAATATTAAAAAAAATCAACAAATATAATTTTGAAAAATAAAGAAATAAAATAGAAAAACTATGTGGAAAAACATCACAGCAATCTATAGTATTTTAAATAAAAAAATTACAAAGCAAAAATTTTAACTAGGTCAATATTTAAAAAGTAAAATCAACAAAAATAATTTTGGAAAAAAATAAAAAATAAATGAAAAAAAAAAGGAAAAATAGGAAAGTTGAAAAAAAAACAAAAAAAGAAGAAGGAAAAGTTAGCAAAAACCAAAAAAAAAAAACAAAAGGAGGATGCTTTGTGTGTGGGGGAACAGTGATTCCTCCGCACCATTTAGATAGTGTTACAAGATGCATGCCCGTGCTCTGCCGCGGGCTTATAAAATAAATATATTTAATAGTGTAAACCAGGGCTAGATAAGTAATAGAAACTAAAGGTATGATGGAGCCAATATTTCATGACGGAAAAAAAAGTTGTGTTAGTGATCAAAACTTAGAGACTGAACAAAATGATTTGTAGCAATCCACAGTGTTTTGGGAGGAAAGATACAGTGTTTTCGCCACATGATTTAGCTTTTTTGTTAATAGAAAGCAAAAAAAATTACAAAACTAAATTCTCTACTAACTTAATATTAAAAAAAACCAACAAATATAATTTTAGAAGGAAAAAAACCCATAAGAAAAAATATTGTAGCAACTGACAATGTTTTGTGAGGAAACTACAGTGTTTTCCCCAATAAAATAAAATAAAAAACCATTTAGAGAATTATTGTAGCAATACATAGTGTTTTGTGAGAAAAATTACAACGCTTTCCCCATATGATTTAGCTTTATTATAATTATAATTCTTAACCAACTTAATATTAAAAAAATAGAAAAAGATAATCTTGGAAAAAATAATATGGGAAAACACTGCAATAATTCACAGTGTTTTAAAGAAAAAAAATTATAAAACTAAATTATTAATTAGCTCAATATTAAAAAAAATAAAATCGACAGGGACGATTTTAGAAAAAAATATTAAAAAAACACAAAAAAGGAAAAAAATCATGTTGGAAACATTGTAACAATTCATAGTGTTTTGTGATGAAAGCTACAGTGCTTCCCCACATGATTTAATCTTATTTGTAATGACTTGTAATTGTAATTTTTAACAATGTTTTGTGAGAAAAGCTACAGTGCTTTCCCCACTTGATTAAGTTTTATTACAAAGTTAAATTCTAACCAACTCAATATTATAAAAAAAAATCGACGAAGATAATTTTGAAAAAAAATATTACAAAAAAAGAAAACACAAAAGAAACTAAAAAAAAACCATGTGAGGAAAAACTGCATCAATCCATAGTGTTTTGTGAGGAAAAACTTGTGTTTACTTGTAATTGCAAATCTTAACCAGCTTAATATTTAAAAAATAAAATTGACAAAGATAATTTTAGGGAAAAACATAACAAAACAGAAAAAAAACCATATGAGAAAAAACATTGTAGCAATCCACAATAATTTGCGAGGAAAGTTACGGTGTTTTCCTCATATATTGTAACTGTAATTTTTAACCAGCTCAATATTAAAAAATAAAATAAAAAAATAATTTCAGAGAAAATCATAAAAAAAACCATGCAAAGAAACACTGTAGCAATCAACAATGTTTTAAAGAAAAAAATTATAAAACTAAATTGTCAATCAGCTCAATTTAAAAAAAAAATCGACAAATATAATTTTAAAAAAATAAAAAAAATAAAATAGAAAAACTATGTAAAAAAAATACCGTAGCAATCCACAGTATTTTAAAGAAAAAAATTACAAAACAAAATTTTTAACCAACTCAATGTTTAAAAAGTAAAATCAATAAAGATAAATTTTTTAAAAAAAATTAAATGAAAAAAAAAGGAAAGCAATTTTGAAAAAAAATTAAAAAAAAAAGAAACGTTGGAAAAAAAATGCAAAAAAAGAAGAAGAAAAAAACACTATAAATTACTATTGTAATCCACAGTAATTTAGGTGTAGTGAATACTATGATCTTTCAATGAAAAAACAAAGTGAAAAATCAAAGTCCATTTGTTTTACAAAAAAATATTTTGTTTCATTTATCAATATAAAACAAACACTTGAAATAAAGTTAACAAAATTCCGATTGGTTTATGAATGGTGTTAATTTAAAGGAATATATTTTATAGTCACGAAGAAGAGGAAACTATTTTTTTATATTGACAATTCATAATATCTATCAAAGACTCATCTCAATCCAATAATTTAAATTATTAAATAAAATTTCAGATATAATTTATATTATTCTTTAATAATATCTTTTAACATTGCAATTCAACCATTTTAATTATTTTTATTATCAATGTTACCACTATTTATCTATCCTAAGTATTATCACAATGACAATTATTTTAAGCATATGCATGGTTTCTTTAAAAAAATAATAAAATAATATAATTTAAAAAATAATTAGTAAAATAACACTATTTGTATATGCAAGCATCATTTAATTTTGTCATTGTTTATAGATGTAATATTTCAAATAAATTATGAAATGGACTGCACAAATCACGAAGATAATGAGAAAGGAGAGAGAGGGAAAAAAGAAAGAAATTTGAAAGCATATAATTAAAAAGATCTGGATGAAACAAGTCCAATAATATTAAAAAAGATCACAGATAATAACCTGAAAGGGTTATATTTGTTATTTAAAAATAGCAGGTGGCTCATTTACTTTCAACAATAAGTGTACCCTGCTCAAATCATCATTATTGATTTTTGTTGGTGTTGTTATATTTTTTCCATTAAAAAAATTATAAAATTAATAGTGTTTTAATCGAAGTTTCAGTGTATCTATAAGGGTTTTTTTTCTTTCATTTCTTTTCGTCTTATCGTAATTTATACATTTTATTTTATAATTTTTTTAAAATATAACGTTTCTAAATAGCAACAAAGTTGAATGTCGGATTTTCCAATTGTTATATTTAAAATTATGTTATTTTACCTATATTTTTAAATTATATTATTTTATAATTTTTTTAAAAAAAATATACTAATTTTCAAAAAATAAAAATCCTCATTTTATCAACATGCTATAATAATCTCTTGAACAAAACCTTTACCAGGACAATAACCCCACATCATCAATAACATTGTCTGCGACAGTAATTACCACCTACCTACCTACCTACCAATCCAATCAACTGTCAACTTGACAATAGTAATCAATGCAACCTGTTATTAAAAAAAAAAAAAAAAAAAAACTATCATCTTTATAACTATTGACAATTATTATTATTACTTTCATAATAAATATCATAATGATCATCATTATTATCAATGAGAAAAGATTTCCCTTCATTTATTAACGTGAAACGAACAACAAGAATAGGGTTAATTATAAATAGTGCTAATTTGAAGGAAAATATTTTATCATAAACCAAAAGCTTCAGAAAAAAAAACTCAATTAAAAAAAAAAGGCGTAAATGAACAAAAATAATAATAATAATAATAATAATAATAATAATAATACCAAGGAGGACTTCTTCAATCTTGTTTCGAAACCAAATCATCTTAATTAAGAATAAAAAACAAAAGCGTTTAAGGGACACATGCTACAGCGGCTGTAGCAGATAAATGAAAGGGCTTGCGGAACAAGTAACCAACGAACAAATAGAACTAGTGGGTGTCTGAGAATATTTTCAGATTATTTTTTAAAATAGTTTTTTATTTGAAAATTATGAAAATAAATTTTACATATATATATATATATATATATATATGAGATCAGCATATTAAAATTATTAGAAATAATTAAAAAATATTAATTTAGAATATATTTTATTTGTTTTTGAATTATTTTGATATACTAGTATTAAAAATAAATAATAAAAAATATTATTTTAATATATTTCTAAATAATATTTTTTAAAAAAAACAATCATTATTATAATTACAAACACTGCCTTAATCGTTTTTCTAGAAAAAAAAAAAATCACTTCTGAAAATCTTCCAGAAAAAAAAGTAAAAGCTGTGTCAAGCATACATGAATAAATAATCGAGGACATGAATCACAAACTTCCTAACTCTTTCGAGCAAACCGTCAAACACCCTATGCACAAAGAAAGTCGGAGTTGCCTCTGAGCATTTGCGATCCATGCCATTTAAGCCAACAAGCTCTTGTTCATGATAATAGCAAGGGTATAGAAGCCACCTACAAGATCAATTCTTCACTTATTTCTTTAAGAACACCAACCCATGAGTGCAGGGTTCGAAGACAATAGACTCGATTTCCAGCAATTCTAGAGAAGACTTCACACCCATTAGTATCAGCACTCTTTCCAGCCTAAAGGAATGGCCAAAAGATGTAGAACAGCACCCAAAATAAGTTCTGAAACTAAAAAAAAAATTGAGCATCAAACTAAATTCTAAAATCAACGCTTAATCACATCTTTGACTTGTCATTAGTTTAAAACAAATACAAATAATTTCTTAACATCGCTTGTGATAAGTTTGGAATTACCCAAATTTTCATTCTTTGAAATTTTTAATAATTTATTACTTGAATTGGTTCAAATAATTCTGAGTGAACTGGGTTTTTCAAAATAGTGTTCATCCATAGTAATGCTCGTCATGTGAGGCCATTGTGAAGGAGAATGGCATCGGATCTAATCCAGCATACACGGCGGGCGGAAACGCTTCGACAATGGGGTGGTTGAGCATTTACGAAGGTGGTTGGTGGGTTCTTTGAATTTCTTTTTATTAGCTGGTAAATACCCTCTCTGTCCCATCGCCCATCGCCGGTGGACATGCTTGGCAAATAATGATGATATTAATAAAAACTACATCTTGAGAAAACACGGCTCCACGTGCTCACCAACTTCTGTCATAGTCATTAAATTCAATTACAAATCCAGAAAGGACTACAGCTAAAATAATCTAATTTTTTCTTTAAAAAAAAATAATGACTTTTTTAATCTGATTTTCATCGGGTCGCATGTTAATTCACGTTTTTTTATTGATTCTAATTAAGTCAACTTTCTATGCGGGGTTGGAAAATGCCCTACGTTTATGAGATGAGATGAGGTGAGGTGATACTCTATATGTTTCCATATTTCTTTCAATTAAGTATCTTTATTTATTTTCATTCAAGTCTATATGCCTCAATTCTTTTATAGTAATTACTATTTTACTTGTACTGGTTATACTACAGCTAATTAAAAAAATTAAATATAATTAAATATTTTTATTAAATTCAGCCTAACGGATGAATCTTGAAATCTTTTTATTCCACTTCTTACTTAGTCGATCTTAAAATTAAATCATGTGATAGTTATATCGATGTAATCTATTAATTTGGTCTGTTTAAAAACATCCTAGCTGATCAATAAAAAAAAATCCAGAGGTGGAATTGAAAAAAATAAAATAAATTAATATATAAAATAACATATTTTAATATATTTTTATAAAAATATTATACATTACATTACTAAATATACACTAAAAGCTTAACAGTTGTTTTTAAATTATTTTACATTAAAAATATATTAAAATAATATATATTTTTTATTTTTTAAAATTTATTTTTAATACCAATATACGAAAACAATTTAAAAGCATTAAAAAAATTAATTTTAAATAAAAAAACTCAAATTTTAAACAAACACTCCCAAGGTCACGTACATTGACAACACAAGTTCTAAATGAAGTGGCAACGAGCCACCGACAACCAAGTTGTATGATTTTAAATCAAATCAAATCCAGCTCATCTTGACATTGGGACAAATTATGCAAGAAAAAAAAAACTGTCCTCTCATGTGTAAAGAAAAAGAAGAAAAATATTGATCTTTGTTGTTTGTTCACCGTCCCGAAACCCTCCCATGGTGTTTGCTTGCTTGCTTGTTTGGTGCATGACTGTGTAGACACAGACGACACAAACACAGGAGGACTGGTTTTTGGTTCAGTCAGGATTATTCTTTTAAGAAATTATTATTCCTGTTTCAGTTGGTTTTTTAGGTTTAAACCGGACCTTGAATACTGACCAATATTGATCTTTCAAATAACAATTAGTTTTATCATAAATTATTATAAAAAAATTCACTGGAATCTTTTGAAAAAGATCGATCATTCGAGACGAGACTTTTTATTTACACATCACTTGCACAATTGAACTTTAATACCATTATAAATTAATGGAAAACGAGGTGTGCTATGAATTGTATTTAATTTGTTGATAATAGATCGCTAGCTCCCATTCAAACTACAAAATAAAGTGTGAATATATTGTAATTAGTCAACAAAAAACAACCATCACAGTTCAGTAAAAAGACATCACACGACTTATTGAACTGATGAATGTTGAGTTGTGTCTAAAACTAATTAAATAATTTAATTAGTTTTTATGTACTAGTCAATGTTATTTTTTTATTTATTTACTGTGGATCCAAGTGCACGTTTAAGAGGATGTTTGACAGTGTAGTAGTGGTTGCTTTTCAAATAGTTTTTCGTGCCGAAATACATGCCAATGATTTTTTTTATTTTTTAAAAATCATTTTTGATATCAGCACATCAAAACGATCCAAAAAATACAAACTACACTCAATTTTAACAAAAAAAATTTAAAATACAATAAAAAACAAATTGAACCACATAGCCAAACGCTACTAGATTGAAGATGGTTCTTGTTTAGTACAAGGTCGATAAAAAACGAGTATTGTGACAAGTTCAATAGACATGTGTTTTCTCTGTAATGTAATGGAGAAATTAATTGACTTCGTGTATTTGAGGTAAGGTTCGTGGAAAATATTTAATTGTCAATTTATTTTTTTTGGAAAATATTTGATAATGAGATAATAAATGTTTTTAAAATGTTTTTTACTCAAAAATAAATTAAAATAATTTTTATTTTTTTTAATTTTTTTTAATATTAGCACATTAAACCAATTTGAAAATATCAAAAAAATAAAACTTTAAAAATATATATAAAAAAACTTTAAGTAAAGATAAAAATAAAAACAACACAAACATGCACAGGCTCTTAATTTTTACTATTACTTTTACAAATCACAACACTATTACTTTTAAAAATACTTAAAACATTAATTTATAATAAAAAAATCAATTTCAATTCTAAAACGTGTATCATGCCGAGACTATTCCCACCTATCTACGACGGTGAACAACTCAGCAAAAGGTAAACGACAGCTCTGACCTCATCAGAACTTTTAATTGATTACTTATGCCATAGTTCGACCCACGTGGGTCATGCTGATAGATGATAAATTAATTACTTATTTAGTTGTATCATTAAATTTAAAATAAACAAACTGTAACTAAGATTGTAAAGATAAAATTATTTTTATATCAAGATAAAAATAGTTTCTATTTTTTAATATATGACTAAATATAATAATATTTTTTTGCATGATTTTTCCATAATTAATTTTTTTTTGTTTAATCAAAGTTATTCCCAAGTCTATGTGTGTTTTCTGTGTAGATACTAGTTTTATTAGATTTTAAAATATTATAATAATATATTATATCTTTTAATATTATAACTATTAATAAAACTATATGATTATTAATAAAATAATTATATTTTAAATTAAATTAAATAATTTTTATTTAGTTTTATCTCAAGAATCATAAATATTAAAATCAATTATAAAAATTAAAAAATTAATTCAAAATCTTTCTATCTTAGAAGGGAATGTCTCTTACCAATATGAAATAAACATATTTTTCTTCTTTATTTATTTACAAGCTTCCAACTTCACCACATGTCACTTAATTTTACCACCTTCATGCACCAATCACTAATAATATGTTATTGCATGATAAATCAACTGATCACATCATTTCCCCTTACCATACTACAAAACGCTATAAATAGATGCGCTCAGCTTGTCGAGATTGCAACAGAGGAGGGCACAAAAAATCATCATCATGGCCACTAATAGCTATGGTGAACATTTCTATCAAAACAAGCTGCTGCTCGATCCAACAGAAGCTAGTTTCCTCGATCTGATTCTTTTCTTAGTTTCCTCTAACATAAAAGGTAGAGGATTCATTGAGTGCCACGAAGAGCAAGGGCTGAGAAATTTTAATAGCCGATGGATAGTCGTCATATCAGTTCTTGCGCAAAAAATCCTACTTTTCTTCAGAAAACCTATGGCTATCATAGGAAATGCGTTGGAGATGTGGTTAAACCTTCTCCTATGCAACGGCGGCTTTTTCAAGCTCTTGTTAAATATTTTGAAGGGTATGCAACATTGCATGTTTGCTTCTTTCGAATCGTTATATGAGACTGCATGTCTGCCCTTTTTTTTCTTACAAAAGATGGATTGATCATAGATTCATAATATTTGTCAACCTATATAGCTAGAAGGCAACAACATGATGCACTAAAATAATTATTTTACTTGAAAAATATTTTTGACACTAATATTAGCGATCACTCACGTCTCTCTCTCTCTCTCTCTCTCTCTCTCTCTCTCTCTCTATATATATATATATATATATATATATATATATATATATATGCCCTGAACGTTTACATGTACTGTTGATAATGCATACAGATACCATTAATGTCATGTCAATGCAGGAAAAGTTGTAAAGCCACCAGATCGATCATCGGAAAAGTTCACATCCGTTATAGGAAATCTTGACTTGAGAGTGGAACTAGACAAGAAATCCAGTCCTGGTGACAAGAAGTATAATGCATCCTTGTCTTGGATGGCCGCTAAATTGGCATACGAGAACGGAGCCTTCGTTGAATCGATAGTCAAAGATCACTGGAATGTAAGTATTTACGTCTATCGCTAGCATAAACCTAACATGAATAATTAACGTGTGTGCTGCATGGTCATTGAAGAGAATATGAATTATGACCAATCACAGCTGAAGATTTAACAAAAATTAATGTTGTCTAATTAATGAGTGTTAATGATGTCTTAATTTCTCGTCTCACTTCTTTGCAGATGAAATTCTTGGGTTTCTTCGACTTTTGGAACGGTTAGACTTCCCTAACATTACTGGATCTGGTTCATTTCCTTATTAAAGATATTATATGCATAATTGTGTCCAAAGTCAAATCCAAAGTACCTATCATTTTTTTGTGTCAAATTCTAAGTCATCTCAATTTTATTTTATTTAAAAAAAATCTTGACTTTGAGCCAGGTTTCACTGCATCAATAAAATTACTAAATTAATCTATTAAATTATTCATGTTTGTCCAAGTTAATAACAAAACTAATTCAAATTAAATTTCGGTTTAGATCAAGTTCTGAATTACTAATTTATCAAGTCAATTATCTTATCGGATCGATAAAAACTACAATTACATATATAATTACATGAAAATAAATATATACATGTCTGTAACTATGATAATAAAAAATAACAAAGGGAAATTTGTTGATGGATGACTCTAAAACATTAAATTAACTAAATAAAATCGATCATTGACCTCCAGTCAATTATTAATGAACTCATATATAAACATTATGAAGTGAGTTTTTAATGCTTCATCAGAATTTCAATTTCAATAATTATTGTTTATTAAGGGGAGGTGTGGTATCATATATGTTTTTAAAAACCAAATTTGAAAACAGAAAGAAAAATCTAAAAAACCTAATTATCAAAAATTCTAAAAATGGCTGTTAATTGGTTTAGCTTTTTTATTTTTATTTAATAAAAAAATAATTTTTTTTTGTTTCTAAAAATCTGAAAAAAGGGGGTAAATGATACCAAACCACCCCTAGACAAATCTAATCATCTAAGTTTGAATTTATGCACAGCATTAATAAAATTTAAATTTAACTTTTTAGACTTTTTTTTATGATGATCGTTATGGATTGTCAATTATATATCTTTTGTCTCTGTAATCAAGCAACTTAAAAGAGTATTAATTGGCCTGCTAATCTCCATCACTTCTGATGAAAAAACAATTTATAATTCCAGTCAAATATTATAACATCTATGGAAATGATGAGGATTTTATCAAACAGATGATATTCTCACAAGAAAAGGGTTGGTACTTACAGATTTCTAGTCATAAGAGTTTGATGTTTTCAGTTGTTAATTCGTTGATTCGAAACTTGATTTTTTCTAAAAAAAATATATAGCATTGTTTAATTTTTTAAAAAATTTTAGATCAACTTATTCAATTAGCTATCTAAATCTTGGATTTGAACTGAATTTTATAAATAGAAGTTAAATTAGGGAAAGTTTCCAAAAAACTCCCTTTGTGAAAAACAAAAGGAAGAAAAAAGAAAAAATAACACACACACTCCAAATTAAGCTTAATTAAGCTTTGTTTGCTGATCAATCAATGTTTTTTCCTTTCAGAAAAAAATTAAATACATATGGCATTTCGTTTCCTTTTATCATTTATAAATTGTTTTTTTTTTAAAAAAATTACCAGATTTGTGTTCGATATTGTGCCTCAAATTAGATTTTTTTTTTTGTTGGAACATAAAATATTTTTATGTGATTGGTAGGATATTGTTGTGCAGAGAGAGAATGAAAATATTAAAAAAAAACATATAAAAATATTTTTAAAACAAATACAGGAAAAATTTTAAAAATATTTTTTTATAAAATATTTCTCATAAAACAAAATAAAAGGACGCTTAGTATAAAAAAAAATAAAAAACTCTGGAAAAGCGATTGCAATAGCAGACACACTTATTACTGTCCAGCCAACATCAAAATCAACTGACCGCAAACACATGTCATCTCACATGCCCTTCAGAGCACCAGACTCGTATATAGCAAAAGGGAGCTTCCAAGAATGTCCTCTCCCTTTCCTCTTCTCCATCACTGCATGTATATTTCAAACTAAACGCTCTTTCAGAACTCAAATCCACACTCTGAATTTGGACTCCAGGAAGAGCAAAAGGCAAACCCAACCACTTCATTTAAGATCCAAACATATCATTTAATATGAACGTTCAAAAGAAATTAAAACAAAATCATTCATGTGATCTATATATGCCACCTTTTCTTTTGTTGTTTTTTCCGTCACATGCACTGCTGTTATCTCTTACCATGTGTGTCTGCTGTGAAAAACTCTAGCGGATCTAATAACTATGAAAAAGAAAAGGCGTAATCCATGAAGAATTTTAATTTCCTATTGGATAACAAAAGGGTCACGAATAGTTTTTTTAATTGTGATGCTTCGCAGATCACTTGAACCAGGCTTCAACGCATGCCTTCATGTTCCAAGATACAAAGGCAGACCCTAACCTATTTGTGCTGGCATTTAGAGGGACCGAACCGTTTGATGCATATGGATGGGCCACAGATGTGGATCTCTCCTGGTATAAGTTTAAAGGCATAGGTCAGATCCACCGTGGCTTTATGAAAGCCCTGGGCTCGCAGAACAATGGCTGGCCTAAGGAGATTATTGAACCAGATCATGACCACTTGTATGCGTACTATGAAACGAGACAAATGCTGAGGGACATAGTTTCCAAGAACGAGCAAGCAAAATTTATAGTTACAGGGCACAGTTTGGGAGGGGCATTGGCCATATTATTTGTGGCTGTGCTAACCATGCATGGCGAGGCTGAGTTGCTGGAGAGATTGGAAGGCGTTTACACATTCGGGCAGCCTAGGGTTGGGGACAAGGAGTTTGGAGAATACATGATAGATGGGTTGAAGAAGCATAAAGTGAAATACCTGAGATACGTCTATTGCAATGACATGGTTCCTAGAGTGCCTTTTGACAACAATAGTTTCTTTTACAAGCACTTTTGGGAATGCAAGTACTATACTAGCTGGTATAAAGAGAAGGTAAGTGTTCCATCCCTCTCTCTCTCTCTCTCTCTCTCTCTATCAGTTATGCTGTTGATGAGCAACTAATGCATTCGTAAATAATCCGGATACAGGTTATGCAAGAAGAGCCGAACAAGAACTACTTCTCTTTGTTAATGGCCATACCCAAATTCTTGAATGCTGTTTGGGAGCTGATCAGAAGTTTTATAATCCCTTGCCTGAAGGGTCCAGATTACAGAGAAAGTTGGTTGATGACACTGATAAGGGTGGTAGGGCTGGTGATTCCAGGATTATCAGCACATTGTCCTCAAGATTATACTAATTCTACTCGGTTGGGGTACTAAGCCTAGTCCCTCCAGCTTCAGGACTCTCAACAAAAACTTCACCATCATAATATCTTTGAGCTTTTGCTTTCATTGCATATTTGATGATGGAATGATGTACTCAAACAACTTATGGGATCTGAAAGTAGATCACTATAATAAAATAAGTTGCTGTATTAATTGTGTGTGAAAGACTACTTTGAACAATAAAAGCTGGATGTTCTCTGCTATAACCCTAGCTCTTGTATGATCAATGGGGAAAAAATTTTAAATATAGCATTCCATCAGCTGTAGTCTTCAAAGAGTGGTTTTAAGTTCTGGAAAATTATGAAAGACTACTTTGAACAATAAAAGTTTATTCACCGTTTGCCCCTTTTTTCATCCTTTGTGTCCTTCGTTTTCCCCCCACTATCATAGTTTATTTATTCGATTCGATCATTGCATGGTGCGTCTAATTGAGAATTTTGGGCTTCATGGCTTGATTAAATTAGCTTTTTATCGCTAATACTGAGCTGGTGTTTAATTTTATAAATAATAATTTAGATTTTTTGTTTTATAAAGGATTGAAAATTAAATGACTATAATTGAAATTGATAAAAAAAAAAAAACAGCTTAATTTTTTGATAGAGAAGAAACACTCACGAAAACAAAGAAGAAGAAGAGGGAACCTAAGCTCCACCTCCACCTCCACCTCCACCTCCACCATGTGTTGCCTTGGAAAAAAGTCCACAATTTCAATAACACCAAAGAAAAACTACACGCGCCTCCTTAATACTATGATTTCTCTCGCTTGCTAGCACATATATAGACAACACATACTAGTACTAGCCACTTCTTTGCCCTCTTTTTTTATTTTATTTTTTTCAATTCAGCTTCTAATTCTATAATTAATCTTAAATATAATCTTAAACTCCCACATATATGAGCATAATGAAAGCCCAGAAAGAAAAGAAATAGACAAATGACTAACCTTCAATATTATAGTCACGTACAAGAACCCGAGTAGTAAATTGGAGTGAATTAAATATATTATTATGTCAATATTTTAAAAAATAATATATTCTTGATTTTTTTAAAGTCACATTATATTTTTAGCCTTTGTACAAATTATTTTTGAACTCTCCAAATCCGTAGGATAATGTCAAGCTGCTAGCTAGGCAAGGAAAATCAGTTAGAAGAATTTCAAGGTTGCTCATCTCATTAATTCTAACATATATGTTTTGGTTCCAGTAAATACCTCAACGTAGGTGAAAAACAACCAAAACATATCTCAATCCTTAAAAAATATTCATAATAAATAATTATAGAGTTAATATAAAATCCCACTAACATTGAAATTCCTAAACTAAATAAAAAATAAAAACAATTTTTTTTTCTCTCAAAAAGCTACGTACTGCATCAAAGCGTATATTTAATGAATTTATAAAGAAAAGCCTCACGAAATGATATCTCCATTTCAAGGAAAAATGTCATCATATAATAATAATTATTATAATAATAATAATTGTTGATATACATACATACATACATGCATACAACGTTTAGCAGTCAAATTTCCTGGAGATTTTGATACCAGGAATGTCACATCCAGGGTCTTGTGTCCCGTCTGAAATCTTAACAGTAGTACTTGTTCTTCACGCCCCAACTCAACTCCATTGACACCAAAATAGTGTCAATGGTGGTTTCCCTCCTATACGCTTCCATATTCTGCTGCAGTTTTTCCTGCAATTTGACCTGGGAAGTGATATAATGAACCTTCAATAAAGTTTCAGGTAGTTGCCAGGATTATACTGCTTTAACAGATTTATTATTCTACAAATACAAATTCACCTTTTAGGAATGGCAAAACATTTTGTGCTAGCCCTAATTTTTCAGCAAGGTTATTTTAAGGAAATAAGATACTGACATGCTCCAAAACCAAAACAAATCATTGCATTTCATGGAATGCAAATGCGTTCTATATGAGACACGAACTACTAAACTGATTTTTTTCAGCATTAGACCAAAAGTAGCAAAGCTCTTCAGACTCTAGACAGGGCCAGCTGGTATGCCAGGGCTTGTCAGTAAAACCTTTCAAAATAAACCAAATCTTGCAAGAGGAAAGGAGAAAAGTAAGAAATCTGAGACAATAGTTGTTTCCAAGAAATTACCAGGTATTATATCTATCAAAGTGTACCAACATGTGGCTGGATGAGATATCAGAAAGCATGGCATGTGAAACAACCACTCAGGGAACCCTTCTGACGGGTTCTGCTGAATGATATAACTTTGTGAGAGTTCCTGGAAACTTGATGTGCCTGGTTTGCTAGCACCGAGCTCCTCATTTCCTGGGCTCTCTTTTGAGCTGATCTCAGCTTATTCATAATTCTATCCATAGATGACGATCTCTTTTTCTCAAGCTTCATCTGCAATGAATCGAGTCAGTTAAGATCACAAAATGCACAAGCCTATAAATTTAGAAAACGCAGAAATAAATGTGAGTAGCCAAAGCTGGAACCTATCAATCTTGAATCTCAATGATCAATCATAGATTTATTTTTGTATTTTTCACGGTACACTATTATCTTAAGTACATTGAGACTTAATAAAACTGATTAGTTTTAGGAATAAAGAGTTCAGAATCCAGATAAAAAGTTCATTGCTCTGTTAATCAAATACTCAGGCACTACTAAACTGTTATCAATCCTACAAGGGGATTTTGTTCATCAAAAACCCAAAACTTAGAATCCATTATGTTTTATATCATTTGGGAAGGCCCCTTCCCATCTATCAAACTGCAATGATGTACAATCCATGTAGTTAAGATTCTCACTTTCAGACATCTTAGCACAATATCCAACAGTGCTGATTTATGTCCTGCAATAAACCTAGGTTATTACCTTTTGATATTCTATCTAACACCAGAATCTGATAATTAAGTACTAGCAAAGCTTTCAAGTGAGCAGAAAGGAAATATTAGAGAAAATATCTTCTTTGCTGCACCAAGGCTGATCATTAAGTGAATTAATCCTTCAAGTTAGTCAAAATTGTACGACGAAACGCGTGGGGAAAAAGAACCTCAAGTTTCCTTATTTCTGCCTCAGCTTTTGCCTTCTGCAGGTTCTCCCATGCTGTGATTTTAGCTTCCTCTCTTTTGACCCTGCAAAAAAAAAGGGACAAGTTCTATTATCCATCAAGGATCGAAATTATGGTTTCTGTTCAAAGGATATGGTTTTGAGTGTAATTTAATCCATAGTTTCAGTACTAATTGCATCACATTCACAGCAAGTTCATGATCTGGCCTAATAAAACTAAAGGATTGCGTAAATTCAATATATCCTTACTTTGAAATGCTCTTTCCAGCCTCTGAAACATCCCAACCTGATGAAAGAGTATCAGCAGCTTTCTTTCTCCAGTCATCAACAACTTGTGAACTTTTTCCATGGTTGCGGGCTCTGTGTTTCTTAGACCACCTTGTGACAGTAACCCTCTCATCCACCTGTACATCCCTGGTCTCAGATCTAGAGGAAGGTACGCTCTGCAGTTCCACAGTAGGTAGGACAGAGGGGGTGGAGGTGGAGAATGATGGCTTCGTGGTGGGAGATGAATGATTACTACCTACAGGGCTCATTTGGGTGGCCATGTCCCTTCTTGAAACAACACGGGAGATATCAGTTGCAGCATCCTTGACACCATCAAGCTTTTCATCTGCATGTTTAATTAACAGTGACATGGAATATTATATTTGCAAACTAAGAAAGGATCAACAATTGATATTTTGATCTTATATTGAGTTTTTCACGATGTTCCCTGCCGGAGAGTGTGGATAGCCCACCTACATTCTCATTTTCATTATAAAAAAGAGAGTAAAAACAACAAGAACAAAACAATTTAATGGAAAAGGATACTTGACATTAAGATTGGATTCTTTACAGAGATTCTAAAAACGATTTTAGTGAGAGGCGCATATCAGGCATTTTATGATTAACTAGAATAGTAAATATATTTGGTTTTGCGAACAGTTTCAAGCAATACCACCAAATACAATTCAAAATGAGACCCCGTAATTCTTCATAAAACTGGTTTTGTGACTATCAATCTCATCCAAACCCATCAATTTGAATCAAACAACCAATGGGCGGTGTCTAATTCTTTGTTTAACAAGTTATAACTTCAACAACATAAGTTCTATAGACACATCATAATTCAATCCTCCAAAACAGAAATTAAAAACTGAAAAAAAGAAAACTATAGTGAAATTCAAGAAATCAGGCTGAAGTTCACAAGATCGTACCTTGTGATGGCAACGAAGACTGAGCTACCATCTCAGAACAACCATGCACACTAACCGAACGAGCCATACAGGGCTCTGTCCGCATGGGAAATGACACACCATGGCTCCCATGTGACCTAATACCCAATCCATCAGCAGCAATAACACCAGCTGAAAACGGAGAACCAGCAACAAAATTCCCCGCATTCCCTCCATCAAACACCTGCATCCCAGGCGAATACAAGGAATAATACGCAACTCCCGGTGGTCCAAGTGGTCCACTCTTTGACTTAGGCCTCCTCTGTGCAGGCTGAATCGAACTCCTAACAACCCCATCTCCCGAAACAGGACTAAATATCCACCTCTCAGCATCCTCCCATTTGGACGGCAATGTCCTTCCATTGTTATTATAAGGCAAAACAGCAGCTCCAGTAGTATTCATCACTTGCCGCCTATTACTATTATTTGGCAACGGCACTCTCTCTGAACTCCAACCCTTCTGCATTCCAACACTAGAATGATACTGATTAAGGTAATTTGGAGTCCCAGGACTCGGAAATGTACCAGATTTTCGAGATGAACAAGCTATACTCTTCTTCATGTTACCCAATCTCGGCGAAGAAGATGTGACCACATTGTTAAGATCTAGTGACGCAGGCCTCCGCCTGTCTGGTTTCTTTGTGATCGCTTCAGATCTCGGTCTCCTCTCCTGACACTCTACATCAAAAAAGCTAGTCAAAATTAAGAATTTTTAGTACAAATTTGATCTGGGTTTGGATTGTGCAGTTAATTTGTTACCTTTGAGAGCGAGAGAGAAGGAGCTTCTTGCAGAATCTAGGAGATGAATATCGTCTTCTACAGAACTAATTCTGTTTTCTTTTTTAACAGCTTTTATAATCGACAAGAAAACAGTGAGAGACTTAATTTCAAATTTTCTGTCTTTATGCGTTTGCTTTTCAAAGCTTAGCTGTAGCTGTACGTACCTTTAACTTTTTCTGCTTTTCTGGATAGACGGGTGTGAGTGTGCTGCTTCTGCTTGTTGTTGTTTCGATCTGGACCACTCGAAGAGTTCTCTTGTTGATCAGGACCAGCTGCCAAATGCTGCATTGCACACTCAAAAACCATGGGTTAGAAAACGCATGCATGCAGGGAAGTCAGAGAAAGGGTTTTACCAGAGAGATTTCAGAGGTGAGAGAGTCATGATCATGAGCATCGGAAGCAAAAGAGCAGCGATCGACGCTAGCAGAAGCAGAAGAAAAGAGACTGAAGTTGGACTCTAGAGTGAAAATGACAGAGTCAGGACTTGCATCTCGAGCTCTAAATCCTGATCTCGACGAGCTCTGCTCTTGGTACACCAGCTCCGGCATTCTCCAATTTTTCCTTCGCCAACTGCTACTTCACATTCTAATCCAGAGAGAGATATATTTGGCTATTCACTGGCATGTGTGCTGTGCAGTCACTCCATGGCGGGTATTAAAGCAAGGATGAGCTTTTTTTTATGTCAAAATCATTATGATTTTTTAATGCTTGTGACTTGACAAATTGCTCTAATAAATAAATAAAATAAATACATCACCTGCACCAAATTCAATACAAACTTAAATGGATCGATTTTAATGGATTTTAAAAAATAAAAGAATATCTTTATAATAAAAAAATCGATCTAAACTAACCTGAATTAGTAGAAAAATCCTTGATGCTATTGGATCTAGGTAAAACTTAAAGATATAAAATCAGTTTTTAAGTGGGGAATAAATACAAGTCTAGAATAAAAAATAAATAAATAGTTTTAAATTTTGAAAAAATTAAATATATACCAAGTTAATTATATACTAAATAATTATAGATTTATAGCATTTGGGTTTAGAATCGGGTTAAGAACAACAGTATCCAATGAATATTTAAAATCCAAATTAGATCAAAATATAGATATTAAAAAACTAGTTATAATCAGATTTGAGAATGACTATGTTGAATTTGATAATGGATAATGCAAAACATGATATTCAATGCCATACCTAATAGTAATTAAGTGTATGTTTGTTACTATAATGTATTTTGTTTTTTCAAAATATTTTAAAAAAATCATAAAAAAACACTTAAAAGATTTTAAATTTAATTTTAAAATATGTTTAAGCACAGTCCCAAACGATAAAAAAAAAAAAAAAAAAAACAACCCGTGCCTAAACAATCCAAACTTGTATTAAAGCCAGTCCTGGAGCCGAGTTGCTGATCTGATATGATTGTGTTTTTTAAATTTTCAAGGAGGTAAAAAGAACAGGGAGAAAGAGACGATAAATTTCAGGTGAATTTAGGTTTTTTAGGGGGATTTGTAGCTATGATTGGACGTGATTTTGTTCTTGTTTAATCAAGTAGAGGTGCGGTGTTAGTGCGGTTTGTGCTTCTTTTAATGGTGGTATGTATTATAATGGGGTCTCAGACATCATCATGCCCTTCTTCCTCAAAATTTTACAAAAACCATATTATTTGCCTTGACTGTGAATTTGACTGACTGTTTGTGAAAAGACACCGGGGGCAGCTGGATTGCTCGCTCGTTACTGCCTGTCCTATTCAGTACGTGCGGGGCAACAATGACTTTAGATCACCTCTCTGTTTTTTGAACTTGTCTTCCAGCTGAGGACAAAACGCAGGGGACAGGATGATGTCGCTGTGACGTAAGAGTCTTACCTCCGTGAGTCGGTGAGCAGGGGAGCGTGGCAAGTGAAAAAAGCGTCTCCCTTTTACATGAGACCACGGGAAGAAATAAAAGTCGGATATTAGCTGTGGTTCTTTGCTGTTTGTCATTGCGGTGTAATAATTTTTTTTTTTTGAAAGTTTTTAACTTTTTTAGTTTTGAATTATTTTTTAATACGTGTGCTGATATTAAAAATAAATTTTAAAAAATTAAGAAAAATTATTTTAATATATTTTTAAATAAAAATCATTTTAAAAAATAGCATTTATCGTAACTCCAAGCAGAACTTAACAGTGATTAACATTAAAAGCATCTCAACTATTTAAAAGTGACCAAAATCGTGTTAGTTTCTACCTTTCAAGTTGTTTTCTAAGTATTGAATTAATGATTTCTAGGTATTTTGTATGATTATGATGTGTTTATATTAAAAATATAAAAAATATTTTAATATATTTTTTATTAAATAATATTTTTTAAAAAATATCATGTATCAAATTACCAATCACATTTATGCTATGCACCATTTAATTTTTTTTATACATATTTGATCTGATCATGGTTGTTTGACTCAATTTAGAAATAAACTCAAAAAGAAACTGTATTACTTGTTATTGAGTTAATTTATGTAATTTATTTTAATCAAAACAAAATTGTTGTTTTTTTAATTTTATTAAACTCTAAATCACAAATTTCTTGAATCATTCTACCAAGTCGAATCGGGTGTATTTATAAATTAGATCAATAAATATAAAACATATGAATAAATTTATACATTTTACTCACTCGATTCATTAATTTTAATAAACTTGCCATGAATTTATTATCTTATAAAACTACTTCTCAATCTTCTCTCCAAAAGACAGAAAGAGGAGGGGATCATGTTTTGCCGGAGTTGAAAAGAATAGTAGCCGTAATTTAAGCACGGGAGAATTATTTGTTTCTTACAATGTTCAATTGTTTATGTTCCAGCAACACCGACGGTCTGTGATCCCTTTAAAAGTGCCGTCGAGTTTGACTAGATGGGTCTCTTTTTCTTGCCACCCCCTGGATTGACTGCAATAGTATATCTCCTCGTGAAGTAAACATAATTTTGTAGAGAAAGCCTTGTGCATGTGATCATCTGACCAAGCTCCCTTTTCTTACCCTTTTTTTTATTTTCATTCCTTTCTGTCTCCTTGCTGTTTTTCTCATATCACCAAGAAAATCCTTCAAGCTAGCAAACATAATTATTAACGGGTTGAATTGGTGATTTATTGACTTACTTTAAGCTTAATTTGGATTTAAAAAAAAAAAATAAGATGAATATTAACTTGGTTAATCCGTAATTATATTGACATATTCAAATTTAAGTGAGATTTGTTTGAGACAACTTGATTTTTTAAAATAATTTTTTCAAAATAATATTATTCTAAGGTTTTTTTTAACTTTTATTCAAAATATCATCATTAAAATTTTAAAAAATAACAATGAAATAATATTGGGCTTTGAATTATATCAACCAACTCATAACTCGGGCTTTGAATTAGATCAAATCATAAGTGGGGCTAACAATCAGAGGTGATCATTTTCAGTTCGGTTCGGTTTTTATCAAAAAAAATAACCAAACCGAAATTATTTTTTTAAAAAAACCGAAACCGGTTCAAACCGACTAGTTTCGGTTTTTTTGAACAAAAAACGGTTCAAACCGGTTTGGCTAGGTTTAGCTTGATTTTTTCTGATTTGGCTCGGTTTTTTCCTTTTTTTTGGTTTGGGTTTGATTCAGTTTTTTCAGTTCCAGACTTATAAAACCAAAACCGAACCGGTCAGTTTTTTTAAAGTTTTAATTGGTTTTTTCTCACGGTTCGGTTTTTTCGATTATTTTTTTTTCAGTTTTCTCGATTTAATCGATTATTCAGTTTTTTTTCTGACCCCTACTAAAAACCATGAAGAGGGATATGGTAATTAAATTTTCCAACTTGTTTGGCTGGTAAAAACTTAACTGAACGAGTGAAATTCTCTGGAAATGAATACCGATCCCAGAATTTATTATGCTCTTAGTATTTAAAAAATACAAAAAAAATCCAGTCAAATCTACCCAAAATCCACAACATTTACGAGAAAATGGACTCATCATAGGAAATAATTAAATGCTTAAAAGAGAGCAGCAGGAGCGCACCTCATGTCTAGCCGGTGGCAGCTTGACAGCCTGGACGCTTGCCGGTCAGACCAGTTATGCCATTAAAAAAAGGGCCACGTTTATGGACGTACTGCCACAATGTCTAGAATATAGAAAGTTCTGAAATTCGAGTAACAATGATAGTTGCTAAATTATAAGCTGAAAACTGAAGAAACCTGCTTCTATGATGACTTTGATAATAGAATAGGACACTTGAATGCTTCGGTAAGAGCAATCTTTGCAGCTCTGACTCATCGGTAAATCCACAGCTTTAACTATCTTCTCAGTGTATCTTTCTGTCTCGTGACTTTAGTTTATGCGTACTTATGTGCTTGTTATACCCGGTTCAAGGTTTGAACCGGTTATTTATCCAAGTCGTTAACCTGAATCAACCTTAGAACGAAGACGTGTTTTCATTTTTTTTTTAATAAAACATCTTCTTGATAAAACCTCAAGATATGATTTTATATTATCCCGTAATATATTTCTCTTCACAATGGAACCAAGCTCCTGCCATTTTCAACTTCAATTTCTCAAAGCTGTCGACAAATTAGACAGCTGAACCCAAATGAACTTGAATGGGAGGCTGCTTGTCCACATATCCAATCATTATCACGATAAAATTATTCTGTTTTCAGAGGTTGTTTGTGTTTAATTTATCCAACATATCAGAGACACTGAGAAACTTCCTAATGACATGCCCGGCGGATCGTTAGTCCATTTCTCTTAACAAAACTTCACGAACCAAATGCCTCTTTATGGTTTATCCCGTTCACAACAGCCTAAATTGAACCCCTTGATTTGAACATCTTACCTATCTATTAGAAGAAAAAAGAAGATGGAGCTGGGTTATCCATATCAGTATACGCATGGTGGTCAATCGTAGATCCCTTGACTCCTCTCTCTTTTTTTTTATTAATTCTGTTGATCTCTTAGCTATAAGTTTGATCCGTAGGGCCATAGAAGCTAAAGGAGTACCCACCTGAGCATTAACCACCCTTTCCTTTCAAAACCTCAAAATGAAACTATGAATTGTGACGTGCGATGATAGCTGTTTTTCTTGGGCATTCAACATCACAGGACAGGAGAATAGCCCAGACATTGGTTGACCGTCCCACACCAGCCCATACCCACCTCCCTTTGTACCAAAACATTGATTGACAATCACAGAGCACGGTTGTTAGGTCAAACACGTTGCATTTTTCCATGGAAAGAAAAAGTGGGTGTACAAACACGGCTTCAAATTCAACTGCTTTTTAACTAGACTGCAACACCTTTCTTTCAACAAGAAATGCAGCCTTGTGCAGGAGATCTCTTGGTTGGCATTTGAAAGTTCCAACGACTCGAGTCTTTCCCGTCTTTGACACTTTCCAATTACGATCTTATAATAAGAATAAGAACAAGAGATCTTGCTCGATCAAATCCCTTTGCCCCTCATACTTCGAGAATCAGTGGTAGTAAAGAAACTCTTCTTTGCGATGTGCAGTACGTCTAAGTTCCAGGAGTCACAGATCCATTTTTTTTCCGGTAGTGGAAGGTGAGATGCAGGCCTATCGAAAGTGAAGCAACAAAAATACAATCCGATTCTTGTTATTCAAGCGGTATCCTAAAATGAAGGGGAACAAGAGTTTCCAGGAAATCCCCTATTTGATATAGTTTTAGGACCTTCTGCTTCGAGCCCGGCCGAGAGCACACTTCCCGATAGTCTCTTCCTTCCTAGAAATAGAACTTTGAGGAATAAGCCCGGTGGCGTCTAAGCTCTCGAAGACCTCCGGGTTATCAGACTTCCCGAATGGTCTTCGGGTTAGATAGTATGTAGAGATATAGGGGAGCTATTTGGCTGAAAGTAGAGAGGGGTTTTGTTAAGGAATACAAGCATGCAACTTTAATTAGCACCAAAAAGGGGGAATCTCTAACGAATTATACTATGGGTATAATGGTATATCCCATGACACATTTTCCAGCTTGCAGCAGATGATTCCAGGAAAGTTAAAAAAATAATTACCTATTGGTGATTTAAGGTTAAGGATCCCTAATAAAAAGAGAATAAGTTCAAAGCTGATAAGTCCAAGAAACCATGTGCAATAAACAAGCTTGGAATACCAGATTTTTACCTTGCAACTGTTAGCAAAGGTCATCATCTAGCAATTTGATAGTAATAGCTCCCGAAACACTTGAACTAAAAAAGCGGTCTTCAAAAAAGGGAATGCTGAATTATTTGTTCGAGACCGCGACTACACCTAGTAGCAACAATAAGATTACATTCCATAATTTTTCATCACTATAGCAAGACAATTGATGATTAGAATAGCTTACATAACTGTACAGGTAGTCCTAGCCAGCTAATAGTCCCCTTTATAACCGCTCGACATCCTCAAGATGTTGACATCAGTTCCTTCCACCTGCATGCACGTGCATTAAGCTAATTTATTGTCCTTCAATCACCGTGTTGCTGAAGTAAGCAGTTATTGCCTTCAACTTGCCATTCATAAAGTTCTGCTCAACCTGGGACCATGAAGAATAACCCTTAGCACCAAGGATATGGCATGGTTTTTCACTGCACAAACCAACATGTCTCTAAAGAAAGCAAACAAGACCAAAAAGAATTCCTTCGCTGAGTTCATCTACATGACCAGGGTCGGTTAAATGGTCACGTCATGGATCTAAGCAAGCAAGGACAAGAAAACCTATCTAAACTACATGAAGGACCCATGTAAAATGAACAATACGTGCAAACATAACATGAGAGAGATGGAAAGAATTCAATAATAACGGGTACTTAAATGTGCTCCTCACTACTGAGAAAGTAAAAGGGGCACCAAATTCTATTTGTACCAACACATATAAGCTATTCGTGGACAAAGCACAATGAATTCAACTGGAGAGCAGAAGGCACACAAAATGAACTAAATTGAACATTACCTCTAGTGACCATGGAGGACTGGAAGTTAAACACAACTCTGCCAATTGGTTGAGGTCAATATTTCTCGGGAGAAACATGATGATTCTATGACCAATTTGCTTTGCAGTGTTAAAGAGAGAATATCTGAACATGTATAGGAAGAATGAGATTTCATACCAGTATCGAAGATGAGCCAAAACTAAAAACCAAAAGGAACTATAAAGATTTCAAAATTACCCATCACGTGGCTTAAGCATGGTCTTGATGTTGTAAGTCTTTACTTTAGAATATGCAGGTCCTCCCCAAGGAGGTGACAAGAAGACACTGTCTGCCTGCAGTCAGGGAAGTAAAGATGACAAATTAAGACTGGAACTGAGCTAAAATGAGTTCATTGCTTTATTCAATATTAAAGATAAAACCCGACACCAATTATTTTTCTTTGCTGAACCTAAAATGGTGATTCACATCACTCCTTTTTCTAAGAACTGAACTTCTATATGCAAGATGTATGAAATGGATGGGCTGGATAAAAGTTAAAAAGTGGATACTTGAGGATCATAGCAACAGAGATTACAAAACCATAAAATATTCACAGCTACAACAGTTAAACCAGTTCAACAAAATGGACTGAACACATGCAACGCACAAAAACCAACGCAGATGAAAGGAAACAAAACATATCATTGCTCCCTGACTATTGAAAAGAGAGAGAGAGAAGGAAAGGAGATAAATCACTTGGGATCTCCTACAGTGCAAATTACAACTCCAAAACTAGTCAATATGCAAGAAATCAGCTTCAATACCTTCAGTTTTGATGCCAAAGCAAAAAAGTCCCCTTCTATAAAGTCTATTTGATCACTAACTCCATAGATGGAAGCATTGTGAAATGCATAATCAATCTTCTTCGGATCAATATCAATTGCGATGACATGTTTGTACCTGAAACATTGAATGATATGAAAATCAAGTACATGTAAATTAACACATGACTTCCAAACATTCTAAAGAGAGCAATGGAGTCTAGAAAATAGAAAAATAATATGCAGGGTGAAATTTTAAAAACTAAATGCCAAGTGAGCCGTTTCTACATCACCAAGAAAACTTCCAGGCTAAGGCTAAAGGAACTTCATCTGGAATGGAGTTAAAAAAGTCTAGTCACCTCTGTGCAAATTGAATGGCATTTCCACCAACACCAGTGAAACAGTCAATTATGGTGTCCCCCATACAACGCAATGCATGATGCTTGGCAATAGGCTCTGGTGTAACAGAAAACCATCCTTCCTCATCCATTCTTATACCATCATCAAATCTGGAAAATAAGGTGTACCTTTGACACCAATATTTGGCGATGTTCGAAGAAAACTCTTCAAACATCTGCTCACTTTGAAGGTCTGCACAAAACAAAGCAAAACCAAATTTTAACAGCATTTGATCAACATCAAGAAAACTGGAAAGTAATAAACAGCACAAAGTTTCTATCAGTAGCTATCCTAACTACTTCAGCAAAAATACAGCCCATGCACAAGCTATCCCAACTCTTTAATTCAATTTTCACGGTCCTAACCCTTCTTATCTGCTGAATAGAAACAAGATGGATCAAATATTATGAAAAAAATTAATTTCTGTGAATATAGAAATTTAATAGCCAATCTCAGTGACTACTATGGTAATAACTTCCAGTTATATAACAAACAAGAAAGCCAACAAAAAGAGGGGGGGGGGGGGGCTTCAAACAAAGGATGCAAATATCAGAACAAAGATTATTTTATGTACGATCAACTCCAATCAGCATGCCTTACATCAGTCAAAAACTAACTAAAGGTCTGTTTGCGTTCCTAAATGGGAACTAAATAATTCAGCATTATGGAAATAGATAAACAGAAGAGACTGAACAAAAACTGACTTCTATCAAAAATAATTTTATAGAATAGTCCATTTGCATGCCAAAATGGGAACAAAGTATATACCTTCACTATTCATTGATGATTTCTTATGGAATCGTGTTTTTTTCTCTTTCTTTTTTGGTTTTCTGATGGCAGGGTTAAGCTGGGTATCCAAATTATCAGTTGCGGGATCAGCAATTTCAAGATAGATATCACTCTCCTTGGTAACTTCTGTGACAGTACTCGTCAGGCTGCATGAAAAAAACAGATGTCAGCAGACTCACAAATGGGCAACACAAGCAGGTATAAATTAAGTTAACCATGACAATCAGATTTATTGGTTCTATCTTTACATTGTCCTTGATAAAAAGCATACTGCTTCATGTTTATCAAACCTGGTTACTTGATCATTCTCCAACAAGGAACAAATCAACCAAAAACAACTGAAAATTAGAATAAAGGCATAATACCCATCCATACACTCCTGCACAGCTGATGGTATGTGCAATGCAACTTCATCATCACAACTTCCATTGACAAGACATTCATCTGCATGCTCAAAACTTCCATTTGCAGGGACTGTAGTTAAACCAGGCATGGAGTTGCCAGTTGCAACTCCAATCTCCATCGAAATTTCATCAGATGATTTATTTAAACAGCTCTCATCATTTGGTGGTCCCTCAGATGTCTCGTGATAATTAAGTGAACTGCAGGAAAAGGAAGGCCCTCCATCCATTTCAGTCACTTCAGCAGTTGCTTCATTCAATTCATCAGTGATATCGCCAGATGCTAGATGTTCCATACCAGGGGGTGGATACCATGTACAAGTGTCTGTTTTGACATTGTGGAAGTAATATCTCATGTACAAAGAGTCCCAATACACCCTCCAATCTCCAAAATCACCATAGTAGTTATAACTGTCTATTTCACCATGTCCAACCGCTTCTGAACTCTGAGAGAACTCAGCAGGTTCAGAAATCCCCAAATGCTCTGTGCCACTATCATTGCAAAACTTATCACCTTCTTCATGATGGTTAGCAGCAGATGACTCTTCTAGACACTCATACTCCATTAACCTGTTGGCAATTCCCTTCTCACCATGGTTGGCACCTGCATCTGTTAGACAGCACACTCCTGGAGGTGCACCATCTGAATTGCTCAAACTTTGTCCACCATTATCATCATCCTTGGACATAACATCATTGTGTGGTACAGACTCGTATTCATGGCCAGCATTAGACAAACAGTGAGATGTCCCGCCAAGGTTTTTCTCCCTGACAGCACCAGAAATAATCTTAGTCGAACTTGCTGAATCACCAGTGGGGCATTCAGCTGTTCCATCGATACCCACTGCAACATCATAAAAACAGGATTCACTTTGGCCCATCATTGACATGCAACATAAGGAATTGCTTGTGCTATCATTCAAAACAGAAGGACATACAATCTCCAACCCACTCACTTGGGTAAATTCTAATGCTTCTTCCTTGGCTTCTTTATGACTACGGGAATGCTTCAACCGAGCACCTTTCCTTTTGCTTTTCTTCATTTTGTTGCTCGTCTGCCAGAGTGTAAACAAAATCAGTAACATAGGTATCACAAATAACAACTACATTGGACTATAAATCATTAAAAAGCCAGTGAGAGCACGATTTTACCTCCTTGTTAGACAAGAAGGAAATGGGAAGCCCTAATGCATCCATCTGTTTGATGAGTTGTTCATTCTCTAATATTTCACTTATTTCTAAACAAAAAAAAAATCCCCCATCAAGACAAGAATTCCAACAACTAAACTGTTCAACTGCTGTATTAAAATTAAAGATTCTGCTTTCTTACACTTAAAAAAAGAGCAGTGACACACTTACCAATAGTTGAGGCTGGGATACTGAAGCTAATATCGTCCAAGTCTCTAGATGATTTCTGTGTTTCAAGAGAAAATGGAACAAATAAAGTAACAAACTTAAAACCCTAATTGGATTGTGAGACTGGGGAGAGAAATTTAAATTAGCAAAACAACAGAACTTACAGTGGACTCAGGAAGCAAAGATATTTCTCGTGTCTCCGTCGAGCCATCGTCCCTGTTAGGTTAAATTTAAATATATAAGAATAACGCACAGAGTCTAGTTTTTTTTTTTTTTTGTTACAAAGAGCAGGGATGCAAACAGATAAAAAGAGAGATGAACCATATGTAGACTTCAGTGAGCTTGAAGAAAGAGCCAAGAGCTCTAATCGCTGCACCACCACCACCTTCAATTGCCATTTGGCCGCAGTCCGATTTGGTCGCTGGTCACCGCAGGTCAAAAAAGAATCATGCGTAGCTGTCCGGAACTACAGCTCTCCTGTTACCGCTTTTCTAATCACCACGGACAGCCGCTCCCGCTACGCTTTTATGGGACGCTAGCACCATACGCCTAGACGACGACGTATCCACTCATTAAAATAACGAGACAAAGTGGCGCCGTATTATTTTAATTTCTTCCGCGGAAAAAAAAAGTAGGTTAATCTCATCAGCACAACTGTAAATCCTGGCCCGATTTGATAAATCAACCAGTTGTGGGATTAAGTTTTATATTAAACTAACCTTTTTTACTAAAAAACAAAGTTGTGTCATTAAAAAAACCTTGAAACAATTTCTTTTGGTTAAAAAAATTTGAATTAACATGTTGACCATGGATTAACAAACTAATCTGAGATTAGATCCTTGAACTTGGTCAGATTTAGAATCGAATCTTATATATATATATATATATATATATGGATGAGTGATTGAAAGTATGATAGTTTTTGTTTTTAAGAATGTTTTAAAAATATATTTTATTTTTTAAAAAAAATTAATTTTTTCACATGTTTCTTTTTAATTTAAATGTGCTGGTCAAAGTTTTTAAACTCAATCCAAGAGTTATTCCAATTAAGAGATTAGCTCTCGAGTCAACTCGTGAAAATTAAAAAAGATATTTGAGGTTTTAATATCTTACATTAAGAAATTAAAAAACAATTCATGTGAATATAAACTACATATGCTATAAATAATAAAGTTTAAAAGTTATTTCAAAAGATTTTTTATCCCGTATTGAAAAGATATTATCTTCTCATTTTTAGTTGAAGTTTAAGTATTTGAACCAATATTTTTTTCATTTTATATTAAAAAAACATGATTTTATTTTTGTGAATATAAAATATATATATAGCAATGAGCTTTAAATTCTATATTAAAAAAAATTATAGTATTTATATAATAAATTTTAATATAAATTAGTGACCAATAAAAAAAAAAGTTGCACGCTCATTGTATAAAATTGAACCGAACAAGTAAAAAACCTTTGATTGCCTTCCTTCCCGCATGCGTCTTTTTACCCTTACAATGAAACCACAATTTTAGCAAGTGAGATTGGGTGTTTGTACATTAATTTTTTTCAGCTTGCTAGGCAAAAAAAATTCATTAGAGAATTGATTTTTTTATTTATTAAAAAAAAGTTTTTTTTGAGTTATAATAAGATCACGTGGGTCTTAAATTGAGAAGGGGTCGCTTGTGACTAATATTCTTCTTCTTAAGAGTCAGTATGGATCCCAAGTTACCTGGATCCTGGCTCAATCTGTTAGGTTAGATTATATCTAATAACCTTAGTTTTAATATTAAATTTTTTAAAAAAATATAAAAAAATTATTTTGATATATTTTTAAATAAAAAATATTTTTAAAAAATATATTTATTCAGAACAGGTGATTTTTCTAAAACATCATGTTTCATTTAAAAAAAAAACATAAAAAATATCCAAAATAACTCATTTTGATTAAAAAAAAAACGGATCGACCAATTAACCTAATCGGTCCGCAACCAAAGACTTGGACCGGGCCTTATAGCCATGCTCAGCAGCAGAGTTCAGTCGAGTGCGCTGGTTAAGTTGCAATCAGGAGAGCAGGGAAGCAGAAGAGGAAGAGAAGATGGAGGACGGCGAGATAGTGGAGGCAGTGGCAATGGAAGAAGACATGCAATTCTCTTCCTACGAATCACTCAAAGAAACCAAATCCTCTGTAGAGGAAATCATTTCCCAACTCCTCTCTATGAAAAGAGAGTCCAAATCCAAATCTCAACTCCCCGAATTCATCGCTCAAATGTTCCTCAACTTCGTCAATCTCCGCCAGGTAAACCAAACAAATCAAAAGTGCAAAACCTTTCTCAATTTCTTTCATTTGTTTACGGTTAGGGTTTTTGGGTTTTCCTTTTTAGGTCAATAGGTCGATTTTGCTAGAGGAAGATAAAGTGAAAGCGGAGACGGAGAAAGCAAAAGCTCCGGTGGACTTTACGACTTTGCAGTTACATAATTTGATGTATGAGAAGAGCCATTATCTTAAAGCTATAAAAGCTTGTAAGGATTTTAGATCTAAATATCCTGATATTGAACTTGTAAATGAAGATGAGTTTTTTCGCGATGCTCCTCAGCATATTAAAGGGTCAAATTTGTCTACTGATACTTCGCATAATTTGATGCTGAAGAGACTAAATTATGAGCTTCATCAGGTAATTAATTTAAATGGATTGATATTATGGGAAATGATTAGTGTTCGTAATTAAGGTTTTGAGATGGTGATTTTTTTTTTTGGATTAGAGAAAAGAGCTGTGTAAGTTGCGTGAGAAACTGGAACAGAAGAAGAAAGGTTTGTTGGAGACTATTGCTAATAGGAAGAAGTTCTTGTTGAGTTTGCCGTCGCATCTTAAATCGCTTAAGAAAGCTTCATTGCCAGTACAGAATCAGTTAGGGGTTCTGCATACCAAGAAATTAAAGCAGCATAACTTGGCGGAGTTACTTCCGCCTCCACTTTATGTGATTTACTCGCAGTTATTGGCGCAAAAGGAAGCATTTGGAGAATGTATTGATCTGGAGGTGGTGGGAAGTGTTAAAGATGCTCAAGCATTTGCTCGTCAGCAAGCGAATAAGGACAGCAGTATGTGATTTGTAGAAACTTTTTTTTTTTTTTTTTTTGTGATTTTACATGGCTGGAGAGAATTATACAGTGATGTTTGTTGAATGGATCAGGTGTATCTACCAATGTAGAGACTTCCAGGTTGGAGGACGATGCACCTGATGAGGAAGATGATGGTCAAAGAAGGAGAAAGAGGCCAAAGAGGGTTCAAAGCAAAGAGGGCGTTGATCAGGCAGGATCATATCAAGCTCATCCGCTCAAGGTTTTTCTCCATATATTTGACGATGAGGTTTCTGATCCAAAATCTGCAAAGCTCATTACTCTGAAGTTTGAATACTTGCTGAAGTTGAATGTTGTATGTGTTGGGGTTGAAGGGTCACTTGAAGGACCAGAAAATAACATCTTATGCAACTTATTTCCCAATGACACTGGAGCTGAGCTGCCTCAGCAGGTATTGATTTGTTCTCCTTATCTACCACCACCCCCTCCCAGTTTTGTTGTTCCTTCTTTCATTTTCTTTTCCATATTATGATAATTGTTCTTGATGCCAATGCAGTCAGCAAAGGTCATTGTAGGTGACAACCTTGCATTTGATGAAAGGAGAACTTCACGTCCATATAAGTGGGCCCAGCATTTGGCAGGAATTGATTTCTTACCAGAAACAGCCCCATTACTCAGCGACCTTGAAACTGCAAGCAGTGAAACTGCTAAAAACGAGATTGTTTTATCTGGATTGTCACTGTATCGCCAACAGAATCGGGTGCAGACAGTTGTGCAAAGAATTCGCTCTCGGAAAAGGGCCCAGCTGGCTCTTGTGTGAGTCACTGATCTGTCTGTTTGAAGTCTTGGATCATTAGGGGAAGACTAGACAATTGAGTTGGGGATGGGTACCAAAATGTGATCAAATCTCAGTATAAGCTTTCGTATCTTTGTTCATTCAGCTAGGACTACAATGGCATCTATTATGAGATAATGTAGTGACTCATATTGCGGATTTTTTGTAGTGTTAATCTGTTTTACTTCTTATGACTTTTGATGTGTGCATATTGCCTCTTATTTTGTGTATTAGTTTTCATTCTGTGGCTCCCTTGTTGTCTTCTTTGTCATTGTGATAAGGTGTGCTTTGAGTTGAAAAGTTGGAATTCTTTGATTGGCTTACAGGGAACAACTTGAATCGCTTATGAAGCTTGAATGGCCTCCTCTGAATTGTGAAAGTGTTCCATGGGTTTTGCATACACCTTTATGCAATTTACATGGCTGGTCGCCAGCAGGGCCTCCACCTAATCAAGCTTCAACTTTGGCTGTTACTGATACGAATATAGTTCAGGAACCAATAGATGTCAATATGGATGGAAGATTGGAGAGTGCTAGGGAAGATGGGGAGCTTCCATCTCTAATTGCAGCTGCTTCTGCTGTGAATGATGTTAAGCTTACTTCAAAAGTATCTACTATAGAGCATTCCAGGCGGCTGAGTTTAATGTCGAAGAGCATTATATCACCAATTAGTAAGGTGAAATCACAAAGTTTCAAGAAACATGATGAAGATTTTGATCTCTTGCTGGATACTGATAGTGATTTGGATGAGCTTTCACAAATTGAGCCAGAGGTAGAAACCGATGCTTCTATTAAATACTATGAAATGGCCGAAAAGTCATGGGTGGATTATGGGGTTAAAGAATATACTCTTGTCTTAATAAGGAAAAAGGATGACGGAGAGAAGAAAGTAAAGTTAGAAGCAAAGGTTAGCTTAAATTATTCCCTAGTATTGGTCCTTCATTAACCAGCTGTTGACATGTAATGTCAGTTTTTTTCATGTTCTTTTTTTTTTTTTTTATGGCAGGTTAAAATCAGCATGGAGTATCCTCTTAGGCCTCCTCTCTTTGGCTTGAGTGTGTACAGTGCTGCAGAAAATCATGATGAGAATAATGGCTCTGAACGGTACAATGAACTTCGAGCCATGGAAGCTGAGGTGAGCAAACAATGTCTTATGGAATAGCTAGCTTTTATTTAGGAGACACATTAATAAACTAAGACATCATAATTATACTGCAGAATATTACCACTAGTAGATTATTGTTGCAGGCATTTAGTGGTTGTCAAACTTTGTGTAAATAACACCTTCACATAGTACTTCTACCCAACAAGTTATTTTGGGTATTTGAATGTTCTGCTTTGAAATCAATTTTCCATTAATGTTTGCCTAGAGTTGCATCCTGGTGATTTCTCACCTTAGTGTTAAGCCTCCTAATTATCATAATTTTCAGTGTTCATTTTGTGTTGTTTGTTTCAAATGTGGTGTTAGTTTCTTGGCTGAAATACTACAAATTTATGTTTCCTTTTGGTGTTCTGCAGGTAAATCTTTATATATTGAAGCTGCTACCTTTGGATCAAGAAAATCATGTCTTAGCTCATCAAGTGCGCTATCTTGCAATGTTGTTTGACTATTTCATGGATGAGGCATCTCCAAGTGCAAAATGTACTTCTGTTGTCGATGTTGGTTTGTGTAAACCTGTTAGTGGTAGTCTTCTTGCTAGATCATTTAGAGGGAGGGATCGCAGGAAGATGATATCCTGGAAGGACATGGAATGCACCTCTGGCTACCCATACTAGCAATAGAATCTTTGGGCATGCAGGTGAACTTGTTACCACAAACTATTGCTGCTACCACTCAGCTGGGGGTAGGAATAAGCATTAGAGGGAGGTGATATTTACCTTGACTAGACTACATTGTTCTTGCAAAGGACCATTTTCGGTGCGCATTCTACTTAAATTGATGGATCTGCGAAACGTAACACATTAAAACTTATTTGCAAGGGGCTATTGTATCATGTTCTGCTTTGTGGATCTCGTGGCACCAAAATAGGAATTTCCCGGTGTAGCATGTGCTGGCTGCATATAATTTCCCACTGAGGAGCTGAATGTTGTGATTTTTCCAGATTCTGAAGAGTCGAGGATTTCATGGCATAAACTTGATATGAACATGCAAATTTGTAATGTTTGTGGAACTTCATTGCTGCAATAAAATTGTGCGAGATACAGTTCTGAACCAGGCCAGTTTTGCAGATGGATATGGCTCAGATTATGAATGTTGTCGGGAATGGCATTGTAAGGCAGGAGGTTTATTTATCTATAATTTTATGTTCGTAACTCTGGTATCTCGTGAAAACATGTGATTAGCTGAAAAGCTATATTTATACCTTCCATGAGACTGGAATAGCCATACGAGGCGTTGCCTTTTCATTTAAAAATATATTTAGAATTGTAACAAGGATTATTTTTTAAATTGTTTCTCTTGTTTGGAAAAATATTAAAAAAAATATTTTTTGTAAGATTTAAAAAAACATTAAAATAATACTTTACTTTTTATAGGGACCTGACTCTAACTCAGGTCAGCTTCCAATCCAAAAAAGAAATCTCGGAATGATTTATATTAATCTATCCAACTCGTAGAGTACTTGCTGAAAATAAGTGAGGCTTGTATATAATTCTTTTCCTATCAATGAGGCTTATACGTGAAAAAAATCGATCACTATGAAATGAAAAGAAGAAATACAACTCTGAGGAAAACATGGATGAAATGGTTCCTAACACAATGAATTTGCTTCCTTTCCTTGCCAATCTAATTACCTATTCAAAGAAGTTCAGAGGATATGCAAACACAGATTGTAGATATTGGAGGGTTTAATCTAAGTCACAGTAAAACTCTGGATCTTCTCACTGTAAAACTCATGTCTTCTCCATTTACAGAAGAAAACACATTTCCATTAAATATGTACAGTCACCTACCATACATAATTTTCAACTGTATAATCACAGACGACCCTTTCAATTCACCATGGACCTGTCTGAGTTCGTCTCAAGCACCGTCTCTTACCCCCCTGCTGCAAAGTCATCATCTCCATGACCTATGATACCACCAAACGGGGAAAAAATACCACAAAATAAGTAAAGATACTGTCCATGATTTGAAGGCACTATGTTTGTAATGCCTTCAGGCAAACCATTAAAAAAGCAATATATAGAGTTATGCACGCACGCATAATCTAATTCCTTTTAGTGACATTAGGCTTGGACATCCATGATAAAGAAACAGTGGAAAATACATGCAGACTATTCAAATCAGATAAGAAAACGATATAGATAGCAGCATTGACTGGCCATTAGACAGGTTATGAGCAAATAGGCATGATTATTCGTTATGTTTTGATGTTTTTCCTTTTAGTAACCTTGGCTTGGACATCCGTAATAAAGAACAAAGCGGGAAAATTCATGCAGACTATTCAAATCACCAAGCGTATAAGAAAATGATATAGCTAGCAGCAATGACTGGCCATTAGACATGTTATGAGCAAATAGGTAAGATTATTCGTTCTATTTTGAGTAGTAGATAGATTTGGCACCTGATTTTTCTGCATTTCCATCATTTCAGCCTGCAGCAACCAAACCACAATCAATGAGAGCTGAACACGGATTTTGAATTTGTAGTAGATACTGATACCACGAGTGTGTGGGTGTGATATGGCAGGCACTCATAATTGTGAGTGCAATAAAAGCTAAAATACCTGTTTCTTCTGCAATTCTTCGTTTTCCGCTTTTAACTTTGCCACTTCTGCTTCCAATTCCATCGTATAAGCCTGGTAAAAATAGAAATGAGAAAAAACAGTATATATTGAGAACATGCTTAAAAGTAAGAATGAAACACACTCTATTTTTTAAATATCTACTTATACTCCCATATAATGTTTTGATTCGAAATAAACCAAAGGGGTTGAACTTCTAATTAACGTTTGTTGAGTTTGGCTCAATACAAGTTCAATTTCATGTTGCGATCCTTAAACCATTTATACCTTGTAACAAACGGGATCCTTATAACTTCTCATGACCTTGACTTCTCAAAAACTCTCATCTTGTCATTTCAGATCGCTATCACATTACCATTCTGCCCCATAATCTTTCATGATGTTTTGGTATGCAGCGTGGCCATAGATGATAAAAGTAGAAGGTTAATGGCTAGCAAAATTCATGAACCACAAGAAGATGAAACTTGTGATGTTTTTTCTTTCTTAACTTTTGGTGACACAAAACATGTGACAATAGGGAATATTTCAAAACAACTTATTTGTGTAAAAATCTAAATACAAAGGTTCATTCTTCTTTCTTCTCATTTGCACAGCAAGTTTGTTTATATGGACACTTATCAAGTGTCTAGCAACTTCAGTCAGTAAAACATGGCCAATGACCTATTATTGGCTTTCCTCTACTTCTGTGCAGTGTACAAGAACTCTTGTGCAGTTGTAAGAAGAAACACAGGAAATAATCATGGTATTGGATACATCGAATACACAGAAGATTCGTACTTTCTCACATTCTTTTATCTTAAGATATTTAAATTGCTTCTAGATTAGGGAAGAGTTTCAATTCAAGCAAGAACAGATTTCAAACTAGTATACCGAAATTGAATCTGCAGCAAACTTACAAACTAAAATCAAGACCTATTTGTATAAACCAGTAGATTATAAGTACAATATCAAACAAGATAATCACCTGCTTGCGAGCACGAGACCTTGCAGCTGACTCTCTGTTCTTAATCATTCTCCTCTGCCTCCTCTCAACCACCTTCTCAACTGCGCCACCTGCTCTCCTTCCCCTTCCACTAAATACATAAGGCACTGGAGATACTGAAGATGTATCCCCATTACTCTTCCCAATTCCATCCGATGACAGCTGGTTAGCAGGTGACCCTGTAGCGACACCTAATCCAACCACTCCCATCCCTCCACCCTGCATCAAATTGCTATTGATCCCTTGATCTCCAATCCCCAGAATTCCACCTCTAATTCCAGGACTACTTTGTGGAGGCATCTGTGTCACATATCCCATATTAGGCTGCTTAGGAAATATTTGTTGCTGCTGCTGCTGCTGCTGCTGCTGCACCTGTGCCTGATTTGATCTAAACCCGTTACCATTCAAAGGCAAATTCGAAGATTGCAACGAGATTTGATTGGTATTATTGTTATTCAATCCCACACCCCTATTCTGCTGAAACCCAATTGCTGAACTATTATTGGCTAACCGCGATAAATCACCAAAAAATCCACCATTAGTATTAACCTTTGCAGCCACTGGAATATCCTCCCTCACCACCCCAGCTCTCACCAAAAACTCCTCCAAAGTTATCTCTCCTAAGGTAGGCTGCCTCTGGGGCACATTATTAGCAACTCCAGCACTAGTCCCATTAATAGCATATTCCTTTGACATGTCTTTCCAGACCTCATCCACCGTCTTCAGGCTCAGTGTCCGCGGCAGCGTCAGCGAGCCCTGTCGCTGGAGACCAACACCATCTTGTACCCCAGCAGAGGTTGCTGTTGCCACGGTCTGCGTCTCCTCTGCACTCCATATACTCTTTAACAGCTCATCCATGTTCATTGACCCAAAATCCTTCCCTAATGATCCTCCCATGGTGTTTTGAAGTTCTTCAAGCGTTAAAGAATAGATCGATGACTGACTAGCCAACGGAAAATTCCCCGGTGGCCGGCCACCACCGGCATCTGACGGGTCATTTGTGAAGCTCTTGAAATTGAAATTAGTCCCCATTTTCAATATATCTGGATAAAACAGGGTCAAAACAGCTGAAAAATCTGACAACTAAGGCCAAAAAAAAGTTAAAAACCCTAGCCTTATTGCATTTCCAATCCCGTGATGATACTTATCAACCAAATCCCACATAAAAAAAGTAAAAAAGTCTTCAACTTTTTATTTTTCAAAACAGAAAAAGCATGAACCTGAGAACACATTCAATAAGAGGAGTAGCAAAGGGAAAAAAAAGAAAAAGTCTAAAGCATGCAAACCATAAAGCTGGTGCATCAAGAACAAAGATCAAGAAGAAGCTTAGAGCCAGCAGAAATCAATCCAAGATGGTTAATTAAGACGATAAATACACTACTAGAGAATATACAGAGTCGTAAGCAATGACAGAGTAGAGAGTAAAGGAAGAACATCTAACCATATGCTTCGATTTTGTGTTTGTATTATTGGTCAAGTCTCTTTGTTTTTGCTGGCTTCTTTCTTTCTCTGTCTGCGTTTCCAAGTATGTCTTTGGTTTCCTTCTCCCTCGATTATTTAGGGCTTCTGGATGCGCCAAGTGTCGACTGTCTTTTTACCTTTTTCTATTTTTTTAGTAGATTTAAGACAGTGGAATGGAAGAGTTTAATATGTTTTCTTACAAGTAATCCCCACACTGTAACATCGTGGTAGAAACTGTTGCTAGAGTGAAAAACATTATTTTTATATTTATTCTTCTTAATCATAGTTTTAAAATAAAAAAAATTTACTTTCATATATATATATATATATATATATATATATATATATATATATAGAAAAAGAGTTACGTAGATAGATTAGTTCACATCTGTTAAGAAATTTTGACAAGTTAAACGAGTTTTCGAGTAAAAATTAATATAATTTTCAATTTAATTATTAAATTAGATTTCAATTTTATGAATATATTCTACAAGCTCCGTTTTAAAACATGTTCAAAAGATGCTGGAGATTGATACTTAAGGGTTAAGTTTCAATGAGTTGAATTAGAATTTTCTTTTATAGATAGTTCTAATTTTAAGATTTATGAAACTTGGATTTTTTTTTTGCATATAATGTAAATTTTTTTAAAAAAATATATATATTGAAATATTTTTTAAAAAATTATTACATCATAATTATGAAAAAAATATTAATTTAATATTTTAAAAGATAAAAGTCATTCTTCAAACACTTAAAAAAAATGCTTTTGAAAAAGTTTAAATTTTTTTATTTATTTTTTATTTTAAATTAATATTTTTTATGTTTTCAGATATTTTGGTGTGGTAATGTTAAAAATAATTTTTAAAAATAAAATATATTATTTTGATATATTTTTAAATAAAAAATATTTTAAAAAAAGTAAGTATATTTAGCTTTATTTTCAAACCAATTTTTCCTAGTCAAAATTAATTTCTTCAATGTTTCAACTTGTGCAGATCATTTATAACAAATTTCTTATCATTGATTTCTTCTTTAATTGAACCTGTAATCATAATGAAATAGCCTGTAAGCTACATTCGAGCTGAATGTAAAAAAGAGTTAAAAAGCTGGACAGAACCAGAATTTAATATAATAATTGGGTTAGAAAAAAGAATTAACAGTTGTAATGTGAAAGAGAATTCAAAAGCTGAACAAAACCAGAATTTAATATAATAACTGGGTTAGAAAAACAATTAACAATTGTTTAGTGGGGCAGCTGTCTATAGAGACGTGGATCAATCATGACTGGGTAGGCGTCTGTGATGTGACGTTAGTCCAATAGGAGAACGCAAGCTGGGTTCACGAGAGCCGTCCACGCAGATACATAGATGCTGTTAGATGGTGCTGATAAAAGTGATTTTATAGTGCTCTTTGCCCGTGGGGTCAGAGGGGTATTTTCGTCAAGAAAGTTGATGTTTATCCCTTTCGTGCACGTGAAATCTATGTGCCGACATCAGTTACGTCCTCTGTTTTTCCGAGTTTCGCAGGGAATCACAGCCACTCCTTGGCGACTTTTCTTTTGTCAAAACTGCCCTTGTTCGTTTAGTTTTTGTTTTGGATGGACCTTTTTTTTCCGGCTAATTATAACACATTTATTGAAGTAGAGGAAAAGGAGATAATCGGGCTAGGAATTTATTTTAAAGATTGATTTATTTTTATATTTTTAATTAAATATATTTTCATGGTTTTTATATTTCTTATTATCTTTATATCTGTTTTTTTTTTAATCTTGAAATACTTATAAATTTATTTGTCAATCCATATTTTTGTAACCATTTTGGTAACGTGATTGCTTTTTATTTTCATCTATTCACGTCAATCATGCGTGATCAATCCTCGTAAAATCACGCATCCTCATGATCTTGTCGCGTTATAAATGGACCGAGCAAGTTTGAAAGTTTTGACTATAAATGACTTTCCGAGATCTACGGTAATTATTTTATTTAAAAATTTATTAAAATAATATTGTTTTTATTTTTAAAATTTTATTTTTATATAAATACATCAAAAACATTAGAAAAAATTAATTTAAGAAAATCAATATTTTTGAAAATTCTAGTTGAAATGCTATTTAAAACATACACTTAACTAAAAATTAATATATTCTCTTTCCTAATCCTAATATATATTTTTTGATAAAAGGTGATTGAAAATCTCAACGCAGCATCACCTGCTCGATAATAAAAAAGTAGATAAATTGTGTTTAACTTATTAAAAATAAGAATAAGAATATTTAATTAACCAAATTAGTAATAGAAGAGTTTTTTTTTTCCAAATAAATCGATGAAACACAAGATATATACGAAAAATGAGTTTAGCCAAGACAACTTCAATGAGAATGGAAAAAAAGGGAAAACAAAGAGAGGACCTAATTAAGAAGAAATGCTAGGAATTAAGTAGTTTAGGATTAAGAATTATGCTGGTTATTCATGGCAACCAACCATGTTAATTCTTCATAAATTTCACAATAAGAAATATCAAGATTCCGAGTCACGATTTGAATATTAAGGTGACATCATTTAATTTTTTTTGTTTAAATTAATTTTTTATATGAATATTGTAAATAACTTTTTTTTTTTTTGGAGGTTGGACACCCATCAGCTCAACTTAATGGTTGCCTTTGAGAGAAGCCATTGCCTCGACAAGCACTCACCGGATCAGGGTTCTTATACATGCCTTGAATTTAATTGTATTCTTTTTTAGTTTGAATTTTATATACTTATATCCGATCCATACACTATTATAATTATTCTTAAAAAGATTTCAAACGTTAACTCTAACACAAGTACGGTGAAAGTTTTTTTAAATAAAAGCATGACATGATATGAACACAATGTTCTTTGTCGAAAAGCACGAGATAAACATACACGTGTCCGTTTTGCTATTTTTTTCCCCATCAAAAAACAGTTTAGTTTTCGTTTCTTTTATATATATATATATATATATATATATATATATATATATATATATATATATATAAAAGTTGGGGGAACAGAAGGGATAACCATCAGTAACCCAGAAAAAAAAAAGTTTGAAAACATTTATTCTTATACTCCATGCCTATTTTTCTCCAGGATATTTTGGAATTATCGCTGTTAAATAATATTAGGAACTATACCCTTTCCTCTTTAGGAAGGGGTGTTGTGATTTTTTATTCGTCCATAAAAGGACAAACTTTGTCCTTTCTTGTCAACAGTGTTTTGTTTTTTTATTATTTCAAAAATATTTTCATTTTTTTAAAAATAAATTTAAAAAAAAGAAGCAAGTAGACACTTTCCTCTGGAGGCATGGCCGTGGCTTGCCACATGCTTGGAATTTTTGGGGATGTGGCAATTGGGTTTGGAGAATTAGCTCCTTGATTAATACATAACAGACCATTAGTTGGGGAGGGAGATGTAAGCATTTCGAAACTATGGAGACACCATGGCCGGAAAAATAAAAAATAAAAAATAAAAAAAAAGGATAGATCTTGCGGAAGCCATCAAAACTTGGAGGATATTCGCACCTACTTCCTACCTACACGAAGAGGATAAGGATAAGGTTAGAGTGGACGGAAAGTCAAAAGGCCTTGTTTTTCTTTGCCAGTGCTGTCGTAATAGACCATTTTGTCAAGGCATGACTTTGTTGTTCTCGAGAAAAAAAAAAAAGATTTTGGTTACTTGATTATTATATAGTTTAAATATAAGTTTGATATTGTAATAGATTCAAATTTAAAATAATAATTTTTTAAAAAAATATGACTTTTAGTTTTTTCATAATCAAAATTTTAAAACAAAATTTCTAGTGGAACAGTGTAAAAATACAACATAACACTGTTAATTAATTAGATATTTTTAAAATTACAAGTAAATCAAAACATAATTTTAACCAAAATCATCCTTAATTGTAATTCAAGGGATATGAGTGCTTTTATTTTCTCCAAGAGATATTCTTTTCTAAAACTCTAATTTATAAATAAATAAATAAAATGTTCCACGCTAATTTGAAACGAAACGAATTCTCTCAAGTCAAAAGGCCTCATTGCCCATAAAATCACGTTGTTCCTCTTGAAGATCGCAACGGTTGACAAGACCATGGAGAGCACGAAGAAATTCAACTTATCCACTTCACTTGGACACACACAAAGCCAGAGAAGAAAAGTAAAATGTCGGTGCATCACGATAACCATAATTAAAGAAGTTTGTCTTTTTAAAAAAATTAAATTTTTATATATTTTTAGTTTATTTTGATATAATAATATCAAAAATAATTTTTTAAAAATAAAAAATAATTATTTATATATATATACATATACATATACATAAATAAAAAATACTTTAAAAAAATAAATAACAACATGCCATTAAAAAAACAATAGGTATAGTCTCATTTCATACACCAGCCCACATCAAATTCTTATTGATTTTTACTTTCATTATAGCCAGCCATTTAACAAGTTGGAAAAAGTGGATTTTCAAACTAGTACTATCATATCATTTGGTTACTGTGTTCAGATTATGATTATGATTATTATATCTGGATAAAAAAATTATGATTTTTTTTTGAATTATTATTTTAGTTTAGCATAATTAGACTTTTTTTGGACTTAAAATTGTCCTATTAGTTTATTTACTAGGTGATTTACATAATTTGTTGGGAGTCTCCATTTAATTATGACAAGCTCATACCTGATTATTTAGAATCATTTATTTTTATGTGAAGAATAACTTTTTAAGATTTTAACTAAAGTTTATTTTTGATTTTATAAATTAAAAAAATATTTATATTTTAACTCATAAAACATATTTGAAAGAAAAACTTTATAAAATTATAATTTTTGTATGAAATGGCCGATTGAGGTAGAAAATTAAAATTTGACTATATAGCATTTTATAATATCAATATTTAATAAATATCATGCTTTTAAAATAAAATATAATCAAACTGTATTATTAGATCAAATTATTAATTTGTTATTTTTTTAAAAAAATTACTATACTAATTATATATAAAAAAACTACCAGAACCAACGGTCATTTTGCAAAAGACAAAGCCCATCGTCTCCATTTTGGAGCAAAAAAACCACTACAAATGATTCTGGTACGAACCATAACGAACAACGATCACAGGGAGAGAGAGAGAGGGTGCATGTGTCCAAACTGAGGAACACTTGTTTCGATAGTATTCATTACATTCGTATAAGATGGTCGGAGCACTCTGAGATTGGAAGCAAAGCAAGCCTGCCATCTGTTATCTAGCTTTGTTGTACGATCCAGCATGCACCACAAAGCATGTGTTTAGTATTGCGGTAGCTTTTGTGGTTGTGGTTTGAAAAAAGTTGTTTTATAAAAAGTATTTTTAGTTGAAGTTGGTTTGAAAAAATAGGTGTTTGGTTAAAACTGTGGTTGAAGAAAAAGTAGTTTAATGTGTTTGGTTAAAAAAATGCTTTTCAAATTAAGGTTATAAAATAATTAAAATATACATATTAAAATTGATGATTTTTAATTTAAATATTGTAGATTTAACTATTACTATTACTTTATGAAATAAATAATACTTTATATAAAATATTTTTTATTATGCCTTTAAACCATCTACAATTCTATTACGTACAAAATTCATTCGACAAGAACTACAATTTCTATAATTTTTTGAGCGTGCAATAAAATTAGATAAAATATTATCATGAATAAAATTAATTTGATATTACAGTGCGAGTGAATTTAATTCGTTCTATACTAGTTTTTCAGGAAAAAAAATATTGTTTACATGACAATGTAAAACTAGTTTTTTTTAAAAAAAAATATACAAAAACTATACACACTATATTATAAAAAAAACACCCGAACAGTGCAATTCACTTGCACTGTTCGCGACAGTGCAAGTGAATTTTCACTGTTTGCGTGCACAGTGCAAATGAATTGCACTGTGCACGCGAATACAAAATTTAAAAAAGCAGCTAGGAGCTGCTTCGCGAATGTCGCGTTTAGAACGCGAATTGACATGGGTCCCACCAGTCAATTTTAGCATTTTTGATATTACCAAACGCTTGGCTCCTGCGTTTTAATTGAAACGCAATCTCTACCGCGTAAACAAACGGAGCCTTTAATAGACCTCGCAACTGCCGAATCCACACACACACACACAATGATATTTCGGGCAAGTCACACTCGTCATCTTTAGGTTAAGGTAACCTAATTACTGGCTACTTAAAATAATTTAAAAATATAATATAGTTGAGTTCAGTAACTTTTTGCTAGGTTTTGTAATTTCGTGATACACCCAAGGTTCACCCAATTAATTTTACCATTTGATTTATTGTGCTCGATGCCTTTGAGTGTTTTCCTTTGAATCTTTAATGGTCTTCACTGAAGATGTATTTTTAAAAATTAACTAACCAATTAAACTATAAAAACAAAAAAATAACTAAAAACATACTAGCTAGACTAATTTAAAAACCATAAAATTCACTCGAAATCAATTCGGTTTTGGTTTCAGAAATAAAAACCTTATAAAATGAACTATAGACCCAATGTAAACCTACTCCAACTTTTTTATAAAAAGGGTATCAATAGAAAACTAACCCAAGCTTCATAACCCTAAAACATCTCCTTCCTTTTCCATTGATACAACCACCAACCTCTCCATCGAAAGCAGTCAATACTCTCATCTCTATCATCTCTTTGTCCAATCCATCTCACTCAATCCATCCCCCTCTACTTCTCTTTCTCGTTCGTTCTTTTTATCAAAGACCTATTACAATTTTTAGAATCTAATGTAATTTATAACCATTCTCTTCTATTTTCTTCTAATTTAACTGCAATGTTTTTTTTATTAATTAGTAGTGGGGCTCTTTAAGTTTTTTTTTGGAAGTTCAATGTTTCTTTCCTCACACGATGACAATTTTTTCTTGAAAGTTTAAGGTACACTACCGAGTACTAGGGGTGTTCAAAAAAAACCGATCAACTTCTAAATTGTAAAAACCAAAAAGAAAAAAATTGAAAACACTAAGCCGAGAGAAAACATCAACTAAACCGATTTAGAAACCATAAAACTCATTCACGTTTGGTTTGATTTTGGTTTCATAAACTAAAATCATATAAACTAGGCCGAACCTAATGTAAACCCATTACAACTTAAAAAACAAATAGGGGGTATAAATAGAAAACCAACCTAAGCTACCTAACCTATAAATAAATACTATACTTAATAGGACAAGTAACATGTTGAGTCATCTAGGTGTATGCCAAAAATTTCCTTTTGTGATTAACCATAAACAAAAAAAAAATGGTTTTAAAACCTAAGCCTAAAATAAAGGGGGGTGACAAAGGAGAGGAAAATTTAGAGAGTATTAAGATAGCGAGTTATAATTACGATGAGTGTAGGAAAGCTCTAGTAAAAATGATTATACTTGATGAGTTGCCTTTTAACTTTGTTGATAATTAAGGATTTAAATCATTTTATTGGATAATACAACCTAGATTTGATGTTCTTTTTTGCTTGATGATTTGGAGAGATTATTTGAAAATTTATATAAACGAGAAGGTATAAAGAAATCTCTTAAGGGTTAACAAGAATGTTTAACAACCAATACTTAGACATTGACTTACAATATTAATTCCATGTGTTTGACTTCCTATTGGATTAATAATGGTTGGAACTTGAATAAACAAGTTCTAAATTTTTTTCAAGTTTTTCATCATAAGATGAGATAATTGGCTAAACGATTGAGAGTTGTTCGTTGGAATGAGAATTTGATAAGATTTTAACAGTAATAGTAGATAATGCAAGTTCAAATAATTTGAGTATTAAATATTTGAAGATAGTAAAAAATGGTTGGACAATTAATTTATTATCAAATGATTTCACGCATGTTAGATATTATGCATATATTGTTAATTTTATTGTATATGTGAGATTAAAAGATATTAATGATTTAATAGTTAAGATTAGGAATGCAATAAAGTTTGTTGGATCTTCTCCTTCTAGGCAACTTGTATTTAATTAATGTACGGAGAAGTTGAAGATTTAAAGTAAAAAAATTAGTGTGGTTTGATATTCAAATTAGATGGAACTCAACATATATGATGTTAGAATCTACCGAGGAACTTGAGGTGGTTTTTATGAGGTCAAAAGAAATCAATCCTAGGTATTTAAGTTACTTCAATGTTGATTCAAAGGAAAAACAAAAAAACTTAGATCCTTTTAATTTAGAAGATTGAGAAAATGTTAGATCTTTTGTTAAGTTCTTGAAACTATTTTACATGGTTACATTAAAAATTTATGGCTCGTTGTATGTGAAATCTATGTTTCTTTCATGAATTGATTTTTATGCGCGCGCGCACACACACACACATATATATAAAATACCAGGGGGATTAAGATAATTAAAACTTTTTATTGCATGTTACTATCGTGTCAGATCCACGTTTTAAATTAAAATATATTAGATTTTATTTTAGACGATTAAATGATGCTGAAAATGATGAAAATCTTATAAAGAAGATTAAAGATACTTTGCTAAGGTTGTATGAGTATTTTATTAAGGTTGAGGATATTAAGGTTGTGAATGATGTTGAAACTAATAGAAATGATTAGGATGTTAATGTTGATTCAAAAGTGGTAAATAATATATCAAATTACTTGACTTTTGAATTCTAAACATATTTAGAGAAGAAAGGTGGTCTCGAGAGAAAAAAACATGGTTGAGATGTATTTGGATGATGGTTGTGAGGACCCTAAAGATTATAAATTAGATATTTTAAGTTAGTGAAGGCGTAATGTTATAACATATAAGATTCTTTCTAAGATAGCAGAACATATGTTAGCTATCATTGTATATCTAATGTTGTTTTTAAAACAACCTTCGATATTGACAGTCGTATATTAGAACTATATCAAAGCTCTTTATCTTCATCAACAATGCAAACACTTATTTGTTATCAAAATTGGTTGCGTTTCACACCAATCCCAATCAAAATGAGAGCCTTCATGAATTATATAGAAAATTCTGATATGATTAAGTTATGCAATTTCTTTTACAAATTTACAATTGGTTATTTTGTGTTATTGTTTCTTTATATATGTTTAATTTAACATGTTTAATTTATAATTTTATAGAATTTAGTGAAAGTTTAAAAATCTCTATTGATTGTAAGTAGTATTGGACCTATTGATGATGTTAGTGAAATGCTAGAATAAAATTGTTGAGGGTAATTGACTTGTGTTACCTTGTTAATTCCCTTTTAATTTTGAATTGTTAATTATTTTAGTGGCTGAAATCTAGTTTGTTGCTAATTTGCTAGTGTTTTTTTATAGCATTAAGCTTGTGAGATCTTTTGGCTTATTGGATTTTGTAAATGCTAATGTTGTTGGATTTTTCGAATGTTGATGTTGCTAGATTCTGTACATCCTATATAATATGGATGTTTTAGTTAAAATTATGCTAATTTGAATTTAAAAAGCAATATTTTTTTGAAGTTTGAAATATATAACATGTAATTAATTATTTATAATGTGAATACTGAACATCTCTGCATCAAAAAGTTTAGACTTTAGACAAATAGCATGACCATGAACTAAATATGTTAAATAAATTTGCTCCAACTTTCAATTTATTAATGACAAGTGGGTTATCACTTGAGAAAATAAACTTGTAATTTTAACTTAAATAGGCTATAAAAATATAAACTCAACAGGAAATTGTTAAAGTCTAATTTAATATAGGCTCTTTTAAAAAAAAAAGCCTATTTAAAAGGGGTTAAGTTATCCGGTTTTAATCCAAAAAAACTGACCTTCACTGAATTGGTTCGGTTTGAATCGATTTTCAATTGGGTTCATGTTATTTTCTAAGAAAATTCCATCTCCCGATTCAGTTGGAAATTCAGATCCAAACTGGATCGTGAACACTTATAATCATCACTAAGTTAACATGTTATTGAAAAAGATTATGTCAACACATAATTTATCTGAAACATGTTAAAGACATGTTTGTGGATAAGATAGATAAGTTAAGACCCGTGAAGATTTTGCAGACCTAGTTCTATACGAGGTCGACTTACTATAACCAATAAAGATAAGAAAGAGCTTAAAAACTTAAAATGTTATTTTTGCTGTTTTACTTTTTTTTCCTATTTAATTTTGTGTTTATTTATTTATTTATTTGACTTTGAATTCTTATAATGAAAACGGTTTTTTTTATATGTTTTTTTTTATATAACATTGAATTTAAAGAATTTTCAAGATACATTAGAGTTTAATGGAGTGTTTTTTTTTTTTTCTATTATACGTTATAATTGTATCTTTAAAAAGTTGAAAACTCTAATTTTTATTTATAATATAGGGTTGAATCATGTTTCCAATTCATGGACGAGAGTTCTCATGTAAATTTGATAAAAATATCAACTCCTGGATAAGTATAGATTCGGAGGCAATCATTATCATTCATTATATCACTCTCGTATCTACTCTTAGTGGGTAGGATCAATCGAATTGGAGTAGACGTGTCTGACGATACAGGTAAACTATCACAGAATCCAGATAAATGGCACTGGTGAGCATCGACCAGCCACAACATTTTAGACAGCTGTTGCAATGTCGATTAACGTGGCAAAATAATGTTCCTCCGAAGTGTTAACGTCAGGATGGTGTTTGATTGGTCTCATGCCAGATAAAGGAGGGAATGTATTGATTCGTTCGTCAGCTCCAAGTGAAGCTATCATTAATGGTGAAAACTGAACTAGAAGCTTTGCTGTACAACTCAATGGAGTATAGGCAGGTCCAACTCCTGATAAAGATCCTCATTGTCGAGTTGAAATGTTCCAAGTAGCGAAATAAATTTTCCAGGCCCATCGGAAATGATAGTAATGGATGAAAAGTCTTCATGATTCCACATTGCAATTCTTCCTCGAGAATCAAGAGTGGACCTTGCCTAAAGCTTGGATCCTGGGTAAACCCACGAATGGACAAGTCATCCCATACCATGATCTTTTTAAAAAACTTCAAGAATATAAAAAAAGAGAAAAGAAAAGCAAAGTTCTATAAAATAAAACCCGAACCAGGCCAGGTTCTGGGAGTCGCCGAGCTGACTCACTAAGGGCTTTTATAACTACTATCATATACTATTAGCAAATTCTTCCTCAAGAATCGAAGAATGGTACAGACCACTAGGAAACTGACCATCAAGTGATGGCAAATAATACAAATGGTGCCAAAAAGAATCTATGGACCCGGAAAGTTTGAAGCTATGAAATTTTGAGAGTTTTGGAGCTGGAGAGGAGCTGCCCAACAGCAGTTGTTATGCAGGAAATACAATGACACCAGTCTCCCATTTCCATAAATGCACAATATTAATATTTGAAAAGAGCACAGAATAAAAAAGAGGTCTCCATTAGCCTGTATGCATGACATTTGTCTCATTAAAATCCCGAGAATTGCCAAATTCAAGGCCAACTTTTGTTGAAACTAAAATGAAATATGAACACATGGGTATTGAACATGAATCCATCCAAGTTAACAAGACACATCATATGGCCAAGTGCTCGTGAACATGACATCAGCTATTGTGCACGGACTACCGAGTCCAATTTAAACATCATTTGGGAGTGAGAAAGATGGACTTTGCTCTTGTCTCTTCCATTTGAGGATCCTTAGAGGAAGCTGTTCCCCAGTGTGCAACTTACCATGAATTTTACAATACACCAGCAATTTTAAAAACGGGAGATGTTGACGTGAACAAAAATATAGCAGATTGCAGTTGAGTTGTACTCCAATTTTTTAGATTTATACTACTAGAAACTTAACTGAGCATTTCAATTTAAACATCAAGGGTTTCAATCCTTGCTTCTACTTGCTACATATGTTGCTTCAAGACTTACAAAGACATTCTAGACGATAAGAAAAAACAAAGAAAGAAAGAAAGGGAGGGAGGGAGGAAAAAACCCTCAGCATACAATTATACAGGTAGTCAACAAGTTGAGGAGGCTACCTTCAACTCCTTCTCCGCCGTCGGAAATGTCTGAGAATGAAACTGTCTGCATATAGTGGATAGTTCTTCTTGATCAAGCCCTTTATGCATTTCCAATAAGAAAAGTCAACCAATTGGCCATCTTTTCGAACTATGAACAAACATCGCGATTCTACAAAATCAGGATGATACCCAACCTGTCAGCACAAACAAGAAACCCACACGATTAGCCATAGCCAGGAAACACATATCAATCACAATTCCCAACCCCAATAAAGGCAACCAACTCACTATCTGAAGTTTGCAAGGTTATGAATGCAGACAATCAAGTTTTATATTTAGAAACAAATTAGAATCCGTCTTAAAACTGCTCAGCAGTATTCCACAAGTAGATAAAGCCAGTCGAGTCTAAACAAGACTTCTTTAACACCAAAACTTTAAGAGCCACTCTCTCAGCAGCATTCTTCTGCCGCACTCATGAATTTGCCTTCACTGTCAGAAAGAGATCACTCCCAGCTCTTCAAAGAAACAGCTATTAATGTTTTCCGCAACACTTAACCAACGAATTTTTACCAGAATCAAACTTCGCAGATAGTTTGGTTACTAGCAAACAATACATAATCTACTTAAGTCCCATTTTCGATGTCTGAAACACACACAAATACACTAACAATATGCATGATTCCCAATTCAATCGATAACCAATAATGGAAATCAACAATACATTCATATAATAATGATAATTAAAAAAAAAAAAAGCTAAACCAAATTGATAATAAAGAGTGAAAGAGATTACTGTAATATAATCGATTCCACATCCAATCTTGCTATCACAATCTGGATGATATGCAAGCAATCTATCCACAATAGTTCTTTCATGATCTGGACTCAATCTATTTCCACTTTCATATCTGCCACAGCAAAACCCCATTAAAAAAATTCACATAAAATTTTAATTACTGAAAAATTAACCTTTTATTTTTTTTAATAAAAAAATACCTACTTTCCAGAATGAAGAATCATTCTAACAAACCCAACAAGAGGGACAGTATCCTCCAAAATCCGGTCCTCCCAATCCACAAATCCTTCCTCCTTTTCCTCTTGACTGTCCTCTACTTCTTCAGAAATCCCAACCAAGTCCTTCTCTGACGGTACAATCGGTTTTCTCAGCAAATCTGAACCGTCTGATCCTGTCTTAATTGCGAACAAACGTGGACTAGCGAAAGCAGTTCGATTAAACGGAAAAGATAACACCACTGCCGGAGAGGAAAACAAAGAGATAGGGTTTGAGAGAGCGGGTAGGGATAGCGATGGTTGTGGTTTAGATAACGAAGCCATGGCCATGGCTATATATGCCCTAGCTTCTTTTTGCTGTTAATCACTTGCAAGTGATGTAAGTCGCTGTTAGAGAAGAAGAAGAAATTGGAGAGTGTAAACGGTCACGTTATCATCACTCAACTCTTCCAGTGAAGTTGCTGTGTGCATGTTGAAACCTACCTTACCAGATTGCTTCACAAGCCAATTCCCTCTTTGGGCTCAGGAACTGGGCCTCCTCAGTTATTGATGGGCTCAGACTTAACTTTCTAATTTCCATTCCATTACTTGTTTCTTTTATTAATTTACAGTGTTTTTATTCAATAAAAGTTTTCTCGTTTTACCCTACACTTACAATTTTTATGCAAAATAGCCCCAAATTAATCTCATCAGGTTTATTACACCGTTGCTGTCTGATTTCCCGGAAAATGAGTCTGCCTCCTCGTAAACGTAATTAAACCTTTGAATGATTGAATGGACTTCTTGCTGGAAATCTCCACTTGATTGATTTACGACTGAATCCAAGATTGAAGATTCGTGCACCTTTACACTCTTTATATATTGTTTGGTGTTGCTATATAAAATGTTTTTAAAAAATATTTTTTTATTTTAAATATATTAAACTTATTTTTAAAATCTTTTTATATTAATGTATTAAACTCATTACAAAACTAAAAAAACTTATTAATTTGATGTTGTTTTTTAAAAAATACACTTTAAAAATACATGAAAAAAAAAAAAAAAAAACTACAGCATTCCAGAACAAACACTCAATTGTGTAAATAATAATAATAATAATAATAAAAAGGATGGACAGACCATGATCTTGGTTTACCCATTTAGTTACCCTTGGCTTATTTATTATAGTCACAAGTAGCAGTAACTTTCAACTCTTCAAACAACTTCCCTTTCGAGGTTCTCAGCCTACTCATTTGATTTTCCTTCCTTCTTTCTTTCTTATTTTGCCATCAATTTTCTTAGCAATAATATACTTCCCGAGACAAGTTGCCTATAATCTATTCGGCTAATAATTAGCCTGAGGAAATCTTAAAACGCAAGTATGGAATATTATATAGTGTAGTAGGAACCACTCAACCACTCATAAAACTTATAAAACAAAGAATTTTAACTTTGAGGAGGTGTAGCCGAGTGGTCAGACTCTGAGTTTGCTTTTCAGATGTCATTAGTTCGAGTGCTATAAATCTTAAAACCACAAATTAGTTGGATTTGTAAAAATTATGTTTGTGATTAAGTCTCGTTTCATAAAATCAGCTCTGATATCATGTTGAAACAATTCAATTAACACAAAAATAAATATAAATATAAAAAGAAAAAGGCTAGAATTTTTCTCAATTGATTTATCTTAAAATTCTTACATTAACCAAAATACAAAAATTTTATATAAAAATTAAACTAAAAATATTATTTTATTCTTAATAAATAAACGAAAATAAATATATTATTTTAACAGAAAGCTCAGACACCATCAGATGCATTTTAACCTCAAGGTTGTGGATTTCCAGAAGTTACAAACTCTTGTAGACTGCCAAGTTTTCGGTGGTTATTCTCCACTCCATGTGACAAGTGCTGCAATAAAAGGGTACGAGAGATCTTGCACTTTTATTTTGATTATTTTTTTGGTCCAAGTTTATTGTACTCATGTGTTCATGCTTGTTAAAAAATAATAAATAAAAGGAGAAGATGACATTTTAACTTAATGGCCATGTCCTTTTAACATAAATTTAATTTGCATTTTTGTTTTTCTTCAACTTTCCTTCCAAAAAAAAAATAATAAATAGCATATGCCATTTTAGCATTTCCTTTCTTTAACAAAAAGATCAAATGAAAAAAAAAAATTTTGTATGCTTAGTTTTTTTATATAAATATTTTTTTAAACACTAAGAAAAATAAAAAAAATATTTTGCATACATATTTGGACTTTATAATAAGCTTACAAAGTTTATTAGGACTTGGCCTAAACTAAAAAGACCATCGGCCTAACCTACCTAAATTTTAAAAATAATGAAACCATTAACCTTGCATTGTTAAAAATAAAAAAAATGTTTGTTACCCCCGGCTGAGGTAAAAAGACTTATAACAAGTTATTAACTTGAACAATAGAGCTAAAAATATAGTTTCTAAATTTTCAACAAAAATAAATTTTTTTTGTTTGTCAAAAACGTGTTACCTAGAGTGAATTGCAGGATCCTACGAACCATTGAGTCTTTGAAGGCATAACCTGAGGGCACATTTGCCTATGTGTCACGCATCGTTGCCCCCACCCCCAGCTCATACGGGCATGGGTGTATGCTGGTCTCTAATGCCCTTTTGCTCATAGTTGGCCTAAGATTGAGTCCTTGACGATGGTCGCCATGATGAGCGATGGTTGAGAGACCCTTAAACATGGTCGTGCACGCTCTTATCACCTTTAAGACCTCCTGGACCCTTGAACATTGACTTTATAGGATGCTCTCGTTGTGACCCTAGGTCAAGCTGGACTACCTGTTGAGTTTAAGCATATCAATAAACGAAGAAAAAGAAACCTACAAGGATTCCCCTATTAATGGCGAGCGAGCCAAAAAATACCCAACTTGAGAATAGAGTGCCCATAACATCCATATTGTAGTTTGGAGAAGTGTCCTAAACGGCGGACCAGGCTCAAGTCCCTTGGAAGGGGGCGCCAAAGAGGATGAGAGCCACGTTGTGGCTGGACCTTGTCACACCACTAGGTGTTGTCTACGAGTCAGGCTGTTTAGGATTGCAATCCCAGTCGGGCAGTGAATTTCGTCCAAGGATAAATACAGGCAAGAGACCGATAGCAAACAAGTACCACGAGGAAAAGATGAAAAAGACTTTGAAAAGAAAGTCAAAGAGTGCTTGAAATTATCGGGAGGGAAGTGGATGAGGGTTGATGATATGCCCTGGTCAGATGTGGAATGATGACAGCTAGATTGCTCGGGGCGTGGACCGAGGCTGATCGTAGTGGCGGCCCAAGCTCGGGCCTTTGAAATGCCCGCGAAGACGTCGTTGTTACGATTATGGACTACAACTTACATTGTTACATTTGTATTCATTAATGCTAAAATTGAAAATATACTTAATATTCACCAATGCTAGAGTTGAGAATATTAACATTAGATTTAAAAATAACTTTTAGCCTAATATTCATTAACGCTAAATTTAAGAATATTATATACAGACCATTAATAATATAATATAACAAACCCTTAAGAATTTAAAACAAAATCAACAATGCAGTTCATTTCAGGTAGGATATAATAGGAGTGATAATATATTTTCTTTAGCGCAATCAGTCTCGTACCATAAAATCTATGTTTACTAGTTAAGATTTCTAGTGATCATAATAATAAATGATAACTGCTTAAATGAGATCTATGTCAAATATATATATATATATATATATATATATATATATATATATATATATTTCAGAAGTAACTGTGATGTTGGATAGTCACAGTCAAAATAAAAGAGATTGCGCTATAAGCAAATAACAAATATTA
>Ga0325410_1000185_pt1 | contig 60725 bp, 37 predicted proteins | sample PopdelMetagenome_16_FD_206182 | JGI IMG/M metagenome (GOLD analysis project Ga0325410, IMG submission 206182) | Populus deltoides microbial communities from Bellville, Georgia, United States - Xylem-PdIQD-R3 | ecosystem: Host-associated > Plants > Phyllosphere > Stem > Wood/Secondary xylem... | reverse complement strand
TAGTTTAATTTCTTCCATAGTTTAGATCATCACAAATCAAAACTCCCCAATTGCATAACATATAGCATAAAAATCTAAACTAAACCTTCCTCGTGGGATCGACCCCTTGCTTGCTCTATACTATCTTATGTGTTTTAAGCTAGGGTAATTAATTTGTGTGACCGCGACATCGCAACATTAAGTGCCCCCATGAATATGCTATCTATGTAAAGATAAAAAAGAGTGGTGATACACTTATTATATGTTTGTATATGATTGACTTAATCTTTATAGGAAATAATCCAAAGATGCTTGGAGACTTCAAGCAAGCAATGATCAAGGAGTTTGAGATGACCGATATTGGTCTCATGTCTTACTACTTAGGGATTGAGATCAAACAAGGAGAAGATAGAATCTTTGTGAATCAAGAGAAGTTTACAAGGGGGATTCTCAAGAAATTCAAAATGGAGGAATGTGCAAAAATGAATACTCTAGTCGAGTGTGGAGTGAAGATGTCAAAGAAAAATGAAGGGGAGAAGATAAACTCTACAACATTCAAGAACATAGTTGGGAGTTTGAGATATTTGACATGCACTCATTGAGATATTTTTTATCGAGTAGGACTTGTGAGTAGGTTTATGGAGACACTAACTATGACTCACTTTAAAGCCTTAAAACAAATTCTAAGATATATCAAAGGTACCGTAGATTTTGGCTTATTCTACGATGATTCTAATAGCTTTGATCTTGTGGGTTATAGTAATAGTGATTGGGATGGAGATATGGATGATATAAATATCACTACAGGTTTTGTTTTCTACATGGGAGACACAACTTTCATATGGAGTTCAAAAAAGTAATCTATTGTCACATTATCTACTTGTGAAGCTGAATATATAGTTGTGTTTGTCATTCCACATGGCCAAGAAGATTATTAAAGGAGTTGCAAATGCCATAAGAGAAGCCTATAAAGATTTATATGGACAACTCATCAGCCATTGCATTAGCTAAAAATCCAGTTTTTCATGACAAAAGTAAGCACATCGACATAAGATTTCATTATCTAAGAGATTGCATTGCAAATAAGAAAGTTGAAGTCAAGTATGTGAAGACTCAAGGCCAAGTATAAGATATTTTCGCAAAATCACTCAAATATGATGTTTTTTTTGCAAAGATGAGAGATATGCTGGGAGTTATGAAGAATGATGACAGTTGATATTGAGGGGCAGTTTTGAAGTTCAATATCAACAAGGATTTAGAGCTTGTAAGAGTTTTAATAATAGTTAAAGGAGGAATCCTAATTAATGTAGAAATCCTTGATGAAGAATGATTTATAATAGACTAGTTTATTAGAATTCTTTTTTAATTAGAATGTTAGATTCCTTATTAGATTAGAATTTCCTTTAAATAATTTAATCTCTTGATTATTTAGGACTTGGGGCCTATAAATAAGCTTGTAATCTTAAGCATTATACACAAGTATAGAGAGATATAGAGAAGAGCTATAAAGGTGTATCTTTTGAGAAAATTCTTAATAAAATATCATTCCTCTCATTCTTCTTGTTATTCTTTAGCTTCGTTCTTATAAATTAGCTACCACACCCTATCCTTCTTTTCCAACAAAGGTGAGCTTTGTATGTTGCAGCAACAACAACAATTTTGTTAACTTCACTTTAGCAGGTTCTAAAAGAGTTGTTTCTGGACTGTTTTTCTCTGGATGAAAATCCCTTTCAAATCCTTAGAGCACTGCAAAGTTATCAACAACACATCCAACGAGAGAGAGATTGCACTAGAAGAGAGAAAAAATAAATGCCAAACATATATTTGGAGTAGTTGTAGCAGCTTTTTTGTTGGGGTAATTTATTGTATTCTTAATGATCAATGGTTGAGCAAGCAATGAAGATCTTTAGGAGATCATAATGATTTATGCTTCTTAAAGCATTACATTCATCAATGAAACGTTTTGAAGCACCTTGTTAATGAAGGCATATAATCTTAATTGCAACTCTTCGTATTTCACCATAAATAATTCCTACTTGCTGATCCTCAAAGGGAAGTGAATATGAATGCCTTGGTAACTTTCTTCTTATATGAAAGGTTCTGTAAGTTTTTTTTTTTTTGTGAACAATCATATAGGTCTAGATAGTTTTTAAGGGATGGTGTGACTATACAAGAATTTCTAAGTTGTCTATGTATCTTTGTGGATAAAGGATCAAGTCAAAACATAGTTTAAAACTTTTTTTTTTTGCATTATTGTACTTGGAAAAAGTTTCCAAGTTGCCTACGTGCTGTTGTAGACAAATGATCAAGTCCTAACATAGTTCAATTTTTTTATGTCGTTTGCAGTTTTAGCTCGTGCGGGCTAAGAGCTACAGATTTCAAGCATAGTATCTCTTTAAGAATTTTTTGTTGATAAGCCTAATCCTCAATCTATTCACATTGATAATTTTGTAAGCTCCATTGGTGTAGACTTCTTAAACCATATAAGGTCCATCTTATTTGGAGAGGAACTTGTTGCCCATGTATTTTGACATGATTATTGGGCGTCGTATTGCCAACACAAGATCTCTAACTTGGAATGAGTACGGTCATACCTTCTTATTGAAAGCTTTGCAAAGTCAGGCTTGATAATATTTTAATAATTGTTATGCTTTATGACGCTTCTCATCTAAAGCTTCAAGTTTTTCGAGGTGTAGAAGAACATTGTCTTTGTTTGAGAGTCCTTCCTGGATTGTAATTCTTAGAGATGGAATTTGACATTATGGTGAAAGAACAACTTTTACCCCGTATATCAAGGAATATGGAGTAACTTGATTTGGCTTTCAAAATGTAGTACGATAAGCCTATAATGCTTCTCCAATTCTATCATGTCAATCCTTTTTCGAGCGATTCACCATTTTCTTGAGAATATTGCATAAGGTCTTATTAAATGCTTTCGTTAAGCCATTAGTTGGAGTATTATACATAGAAGAGTTATGTTGTTTGAAACCGAACTGTGCACACAACTTGTTCATTGTAGAACTCCTTTCCATATCAGTTATGATATGTCTCGGTACCCCATAACGGTAGATGATGTTTGTCCGAAAGAAGTTTACAACTGTCTCTTTCTTGATCTATTTTAATGCTACATCTTCTGCCCTATTTGAGAAGTAATTTGTTATGACCAATATGCAAAGATGCCCCTCAAAGCTTTTCGGTAATGGCCCCACCACTTCAAGTCCCCATTCATCAAAGGGCCAAAAAGCAATTGTTGGGTGTAAAGGCTCGAGTGCCCGGTGGATCAAAGTAGCATGTAATTGACAACTTTGACATCTTCTAGCATAGTTTGTGCAGTCTTTCACCATTATAGGCCAGTAGTACCCCATTCTTTTGATTCAAAAGTGAAGTTTAGAACCAATTAGGCACTCCATAGATCCTATAGTGTGTTTCTTCTAGTGCTTCTGTAGCTTATTCTCTCCGAGACAACGCAAAAAGACTCCATCAAAATAGCATCGATAAAGAGTACATTGGAAGTATATAAAGAAAGAAGCTCTTCATCTCACATCTATCTTATAGAGTATCTCTTTAGGTAGCTTACCATGTCTCAAATCGTTGATAAATGGCTGACGCAAGTCTTCTTTTTCAATCTCACAGACAGAAACTGCACCTACTTGTTCTTTCTCTTCTACGTTATGAATTATCGGTGGACTGACCTATATTTGACACACAAAGACTTTTATTTCCTCGCTACATTATGCTAATGTTAACGCCAAATTTGCTAAGGCATCGACTTGCTTATTCTCTTTTCATGGTACATGTTCTAAAGTGACATAATCAAATGATGTCATCAGTTTTAGTGCATACTTGTGATATGAGATGAATTTTGGCTTTTTGACTTCATAAAGTGAGAAGAGTCGTCTGATGACTAATTGAGAATCTCTAAAAACTTTAAGGTGAGACATTTTTATATTTATCACCATTTCCAGCCTAAGAATCAAAGTTTGATATTCGGCCATGTTATTGGAACAACATTCAGTAAGTGAAAAGGCGAAAAGCAAGACCTCTCCTTCTAGTATGATGAATATTACCCCAGTTCCGGCTCTATTTTTTCATGCTGCATCATTAAAGAACATTTTTCACGGTTCTGACATTTTAATAAACAAAACATCCTTATTAGGCAGGTCTTCAGAGAACTTCCATTCATCGGGAATAGGATGATCAACGAGAAAATCAACTAGTGTTTGCCCTTTGATCGCCTTTTATGAGATATATACACTTTTAAATTCTTGAAGCAATAAAGCCCATTTTGCCATTCTTCCTGATAGTATTGGCCTTGAGATGATGTACTTGAGAGGGTCAGCTTAGGAGATTAGTCATACTGAATGTGCTTAACTTCTTTATCACAAACATTAATGCTAGACATGTCTTCTCTATTACAGCTCCCTATTTAACGTCTTGCTAAGGTAATATAGAGCACTTTCTTTATCTTTATTACTTTTTTATGCCAATAACACTCTTAAGAAATGTATTTGAGACACAATATAAAGGATAAATGGGCGTCTTGGTACTAGTGCTTGTAGGATAGGTGGATTTAGCAAGTACTTTTTAATCTTGTTGGAAGCATTAATACAAGTTTCATCCTAATACAATGATGTATCCTTCTTTATCAAATGGGTGAATGGGTGACATTGACCCGCTAAGTTAGAAATGAATCTCTATATATAGGCCAACTTTCCTTGGAGACTCTTCAACTCGTGGATGTTTCTTGGCCCCAGCATTTTTAGGATGACATCGATCTTAGACTTGTCAATCTCAATTCCTCGATGTCGAACTATAAATCCTAGGATTTTTCCTGAGGACACACCAAATATGCATTTTAGTGAGTTCATTTTTAGTTGAAATCGGTGTAACCGTTTAAATACCAGACGAAGATCTTGCAAATGATTTTATTTTTCTTTTGACTTTACCATATGAGGCCATCAATATAGCATTTAACATGTTGATAAAGCATATCATAAAAAATCTTCTACCTTCGATAAGTGTCACCTGCATTCTTTAAGCTAAGACTTTATAGCAATACATCCCTTTCAGAGTCCAAAAAGCCATCTTCTCCTCATCTTCTGGTGCCATTCAAATCTTATTATAGCCAAATGAACCATCCATGAAGGTGAATCTCTCATGGCCTATAGTAGCGTCAACCATGATCTCAGTGATTGGAAATGGAAAGTCATCTCTAGGACAAACATAGTTAAGGTCTCGAAAATCCACACAAACACAGATTTAGCCATTCTTCTTTTTTACTAGCATAATATTTGAAATCCATTTAGGATATTTGACCTCACGAATGAAACCTACTTGGATAGTTTGTTGACTTCGGCCTCAATCTATAAGATGAGTTCAGGACAAAAGCAATATTGGGCTTGTTTTACAACTCTAGCTCTATTTTTTACTTCTAATTAATAGACAACAACCATTAGATCTAAACCTAGCATTTCATCATAGGACCAACCAAAGATATCTCGATACTCCATTAAAAGTTTCATGTAATCCATTTCTTCTTCATGTGATAAGTTTGCATTGATGAAGGTTGGGCGTGGGTTTTCAACAATGCTTAAGTTAATCTCTTTAAACTCATCCACTATAGGTTTATTTTCTGATTTAAAGGTGGGCAAAGCTTCCTCAACATCTTCTCCGATGATATGCTCATCATTACCATCATATTCAATAGTGATGTTATTTGAAGTGAGATACATCATTTTATCTCCTTTCTCTTCATTAGAGGGGGTTGTGATCACTATCATATGCTTTTTCCTTTTCAATGTCACCTTAGCACTCGCCACTCACTCACATTGTCTCTTCATGCATGAAAGTATTTTGTTATGAGAATCCTTTGAACTCTCCATCAAATTTAGTGGATGATCGAGTAAATATTTGTCATCTTTTACTTGGACTGTCCATGTTGTGTAAAGACTAATGTGTGTTTTAGTGTCCTTCCATTCTTTTGGGTTCCAATCCTAACAAAAATGGAAGCACAAGTCGTAGTTACACCAAGACAATCCCAAACTGAAGCTCTAAGAGGTGTAGACTAACTTTGTTGTTTGTCCTTCACTTCTTCCACACTTATGTATCAAGAGGCCTCTTTATTGATCTTAAAATGAAGCATTGTAAAAGACTCGTATCCAAGAGCAACCCCTAAAGTTTTGCCAAAAGTTTTCTTCTCTCTCAAAGCCTTCCTAGTCTTTGTAGAAACTGGTTTACCTTCGGCTTGAGTCATATCATCATCCTTTACTAACTTATTGATGTTCTCATGACTATAATCAACCCTGGCTAAAAGCTTATAAGCATTAGGATCGAAGTCATTCGCCTGTTTATTAGGGATTCCTTCAAGATTTTAACCACCAACTCAGTTTAATGAATAAAACCTTTTAATAAAGTTTTTGACACATTGTTCAATGCGAGATTAGTAGCTAGCAAAGTCAAGTTTTTGAGCCCCTTGTTGATCTTCTCTCCATCCTTAGTAAAATAAGATTGACCCTCTTTTCTTGCTAATACTGGGATATATCATAGTACTATCTATGGCTTTACATGATACCTTATCATCCCAAAGTTTTCTACTACCTTTTCTTTTCTTTTATTCTTCATTGGACAAGTCACTCTTTCATTTGTAGATGAGTTATACCCTTTTGAGCTTTTATAGTCAATTTTTCCCTCTTTTAGATGGTCAGGTGGGGATTGTAGTTCTTCCATCACAGTTGACTTAAAATGGGCTTTAGTTATGGTAAAGGGGTCGGTGTCCGCTACTATCTTTCTCACTTGTCCATTTTGACAATACTTAAAACATTGGTGGAGCGTTGAGGAGACGATACCATTTTTATATATCCATGGTCATCCAAGTAGCATGTTATAAATAGTTTTTACATCTGATGCAACCATATTATTTGATATTTTTACTCATATTTACCTAGTATTTTGCCTATGTTTTATATATAAAATATCTTGATATTCTTTGTTTTATGTTTTGAAGGCACTTTTGGATGTAAGATTCAAAAAGAAGTAAATTGGAGATAATTGACAGATTTGACCTCTGATCTATGTTTTGTGCAGAGCTTGAGCTCTAGAGGTCGAAATGAAGTGATTCTAGTGCCATTAGAAAGATAACATCCATACCTTTATGTAAATATATGGCAAGAAAAATAAAAAATAGAAACACCATGGAGATCGCAACCTTCAAAGACAAATCTCGCATTTTACCAATGTTGACCTTTGACCATTCCAACTTAAATATCTTGAGCTACAGAAGTCCATTTGATGCAAATTCAATTGTTTTGGATTCCAAACTCGAAGACCTATCAGCCTACCAAATGTTAGTAGAAAAAGAGCTCATATAAGAGAGATATGATTTTTCTAAGATGACATATGAATTCTGCCAGCAGATAGGTTTTGTGAAGCAAAAAGTCCAAATTACATCCCAAAGCATCCAAATCGACATCCAAGTCTTTATTTCGGCAATTTAACTCTTATAAGTCCAAATTCAAAGTTTGAGGATTTTATGCAAAGCTATTTCTCCCTTTTTAGAAAAATAGTTATTGAACTACTTAAATGTAAATTGTCTACTTAGGTAAGGAATATTTGTAGGAAAGAGATATTAGGGTTTCCTATCAAATATAAAGAAAGAGAGAAAAGAAGAGGGAGTGGCCATTCAAGAGATAAAAAATGCACCTTCCTCTAAAAAACCCGAAATCATGCATTCTTCTTTCTTTTTGATTAGTTCTTCAATATGCATGTGAGATTTAGCCAGCCAAAGCTAAATTCTTTTTCTTGGTTGCAAGAACATAGAAACTTTCGGATTTCAAGAACTGTGAGATTTATTTTACCTTTTCTTTTCAGTTTATATGATGAATGAATATGTTTATTCTCCTATGCTTATTTCCTATGATTGTTTCTTTTAGTTGATAGAGCGGACTCTAAGTTATTATTGTGAACAATCTATTGCTAAGTTTGCTATCAAAATCGGAGTTGTGGTATATAAACTTATGAAATAACTGAGTTTAATAATTGTGGCGGATCTATGTTATTAATCTTGAGAACATTCAAACAAATCAAACATGAATTGCGGACAGTTATGTTGTCTAGATTAATGAATTTATCTAGTTCTTAAGGCTTCCATTAAATTAAATTACTAGTGCGGACACTGTGGTTATTTGATGGTTAGGATTAGTTATACAACGGATCTGTTAACTAATCAATGTAACAAAAGATAAATATTCAGAGTATAAATTAACATTTTGTTTCCATGATCAGTTCTGATTTCTGTAAGTGGACATTTACTTGTGATCGAGGTTTGTTTTCTTGATAAATTTCAGTTTTCTTTGATTTAGCATTGACAGTTTCTTTTTGTTTACTATAGCATATCATAGATAACTTTAAAAGCCCCCTGATGCGATCCAACCATCAAAGGATCCATTAGAGGTTCTAGTTGGTCCAGTTACTGGGCTTAGGGCTAAGAAATTAAAAGAAGCTTTCAATGGACTTCTTCAAGATATATGGGCTATGGTGGACTTCAAGAGGGTTTGTAATAATAAAAAGTAAGCCTTGATTAATCTGGTTCATGTTCAAAAGGGGCTTGTTGGTGGAACCAAGACCATTACACAAGGATTGGGAGAAGAAGACTCTTTTAGTCATAACTGGAGTTACAGTTCGAATTTTAATGTGATTCTAGTTGGGCTGGAAACTAGACTTACATACTTTTCCAATGGTATATGGCACGCCTTCTAATTCATTAAGACGAGAGAGAACCATCCGTTTTAAGTTGGGCATTGCTACTATCAAACAGAATGCGAAAACAACAGACTTATCTTATTTAATTAGTTGGGCTATCAAACTTTCATTATTTTGAGAGGAGACAATTTGTTTGGGTTTTAGACTTTTTTATTTTGTTTATTTTAATTAGTTTGGGCTAGTTTTAGCTTGGGTTGATTATTATTTCAATTGGGTTTATGTGAGACCCATTAGGGAAACTAGGGTTTTGGCTTGGAGTATAAATATTCTTTAGGAATACTTTTAGGGTAGACTTTTGATAATATTTTCAGTATTGTAGCCGACTTTTGGTTGCTCAATCTTGGTTCTTGATTGAACTTTCAACTCTTCAAAGAATTGACTATTCTTTGTTGTGAATTTATACTTCTTTTGCTCGTCTCCAGGTGTAGGCGTTGTGATTGAGTTTGTTTATAGTCTTGTTGCCTTGGAGCAAGTCTTCTATTGTGATAAGCTCATTCAAATCTCAACAAACTTGGGTTAAATTGATCTTAGGGTGGCGAATACCAGTAAATTCCGCTAGGGTTTGCATCAGTTGGTATTAGAGTTGATCTAATCATAGGTTATATCCTTCAATTTGAGTCTTTATTGTTTCTTGTTTGATTCTTGATAGATTCAGCCACCTATATATAAAAAAATATTAGGGATCTTACTTTTTATTACTTTGTTGAACACTTAATCATAAGTTAGTGTTCTTTTGATGCTTTCTTGATCAAAATTGGTATACAAACCTAAGTTCTTGATTTTGTTTTGTTCTTGCCGAAATATATAATATATATAAAAAGGAGAAAAGAAAAGGAGTCTTGATCTTGAAATCTTGATTGCTGCTGCAAAAAAAAAAACAAAAAACAAAAAAAATCACTTTTTTTTTTGTTTTGGCCGAATACATGCTTGAGAAAACCTTGATCATTGGGAAATTGGTTAGCCTTGATTCGTGAATCTTTTTGTAGTCTTGTTTGTGTTTCTTGAAAATTTGGGTAGTTTAATTGATTTTCTTGAGTTTCTGGAATTTTCTTGAATTAAATCCTTAGTTCTTGATAATTCATAATTGTTTAGTTCTTTTCTAATTTTTTTTCGTGTCTTCAAATCGTCATATTGTTCGTACAAATTTGCATTGTTCTTCGTGAATTTGTCATCGAGTTTCGTAATTTCTTGCTTCTAGAGTCTATATCAAATTTATAAATTCACTGCATAGTTGGTTACTTTTTTCTGAATTGTTGCTATGTGATTTCAAGAATTAAAGAAAGGCAATTTGAGTGGAAAAGGCATAGGGAGCATATTCAAGTGAAAAGCCTATAAATTTGTGTGAAACACGAGTGTGTGAGGTGTTATTTTTATTGCTAACGATTTTCGTGCAGGATTAAAAAAATAATGTCTTCTAATAGTGTACCATAGAAGAACGGTGAAATCCAAGAAGATGGGCTTTCGAGAATACAACAACAGATGGAATTTATGTTTGGTGAGTTGATGACTAGGATTGAAAAATTAGAGACTAGGTCTGATGGAGGACGTAGTAAAAGGGGTAGAGAAGCTATGAAGGAGGAGACTGTTGCTGGAAACTCTGCAGATAAAGCCGAGGATGATCTTAACCGTGGTGGTGGGTTCCGTACACATAGGGGAGAGAGGTATGAGAATCGGTCAAGGAGGGGACATATTCGGCCACATAGGGATTTTGATGATTTAGGAGATATAGATCGAAATTTGGGTAGTATTAAGTTAAAAATCCCAACCTTTAAGGGAAAAACTAATCCGGAAGCTTATTTAGATTGGGAAAAAAAGGTGATGATTTTTTACATCCATAGGTACTCTGAAGAAAAGAAGGTTAAGTTAGCTGTAATGGAGTTTACTGACTATGCCATGGTTTGGTAGGAGAGATTGGTGGTAGAAAAAAGAAGGAATAGAGAAAGACCAGTTAGTACATGGGAGGAGTTGAAGACAATAATGAAGAAGAGGTATGTTCCTAAACATTATTATCAGGAGTTGTTTAATCGTTTACAAATGATTACACAGGGTGAATAGACAGGTTATGATTTTTTTTTTCAATAGGCAAATATAAGGATGAAGTGTTATGTGATGTTGTGCCTATTCATGCTACTCATCTGTTATTAGGGAGGCCTTGGCAATTTGATAGAAAAGCCAAGCACGATGGGTTTAAGAACAGGTATTCATTAGAAAAGGATGGAAGGATTTGTACACTTGCCCCACTCTCACCAAAGCAAGTGTATGAATATCAAATTCAATTGAAGAAGGGTTATGAGGAAGAGCATCATGTTTCGGCCAAAATGGAGGAATAAAAAGATTTGGCTAAAATGGAAAAACAAGCTGAACAACATGGTGAGGATGTGAGGAAAAGAGAAAAGAAAGTGAGCAATGAGTTGAAAACAAAAGGGAAAAAAGTTTCGGCCCTTAGGACATTAGGGGAGGGTCATAGCCAAAAACAAAAAGATGAAAAGAAGGCCGAGAGTAGAGAGAAGAAAGAAATGGTGAGAAAAGAAGAGTGTGTAGAAAAAATGGGGAAACACCTTAATTTTTTTGCAAAATCTAATGATCTTAAACATTCCTATCTTTCTGACTTGCCTATGATTTTACTTGTGTATAAGAAGGCATTCTTTAACTCAAATGATTTAGATTCTTGTGTTCCTAGTGTTGTTAAAGTTCTTTTGCAGGAATTTAAGGATGTCTTTCCAAATGACATTCCTAGTGGTTTGCCGCCAATTAGAGGTATTGAGCATCAAATTGACTTTGTTCCAGGAGCATTTATACCAAATAGGCTGGCTTATAGGAGCAATTTTGAAGAGACTAAAGAGCTTCAAAGGCAAGTGAGGGAGTTGATGTCGATAGGATACATTCGAGAGAGCATGAGTCCTTGTGCAGTTCCCATGCTTCTTGTTCCAAAAAAGGACAAAACTTGGCGAATGTGTGTGGATTGTCGAGCTATCAATAACATCACTGTAAAGTATCGACATCCCATTCCTAGATTAGATGATATGTTGGATAAATTACATGGTTCTAAATTGTTTTTGAAAATTGATTTGAAAAGTGGTTATCATCAAATTAGGATGAAAGAAGGGGATGAATGGAAAACTGCTTTTAAAACTAAATATAGTTTGTATAAGTGGTTGGTTATGCCTTTTGGACTTACTAATGCACCTAGTACTTTTATGAGAATGATGAATCATGTGTTGTGTGCTTTTATTAGTAAGTTTGTAGTCGTTTACTTTGATGATATCTTGATTTATAGTAAGGAGATTGATGAGCATATAAGTCATTTGAGACAAGTTCTTGATGTGCTTAGAAAAGAGTCCTTATATGTTAATTTGGAAAAGTGTGACTTTTGCATGGATAGGATTGTTTTTCTTGGATATGTGGTTAGTGCAAAAGGTATAGAAATGGATGAGGCTAAGGTTAAGGCTATTCAAGAACGGCTTACACCAAAATCCATAACAGACGTTAGGAGTTTTCATGGTTTGACTAGTTTTTATAAGAGATTTGTTAAAGACTTTAGTACGATAGCCTCTTCATTGACTGAAATTGTTAAGAAAGCTGTGGGTTTCAAATGGAGAGAAGAACAAGAAAATGCTTTTAGCTTGTTAAAATCAAAGTTGATTTCGGCACCTTTACTATCTTTACCTGATATTAATAAAGCTTTTGAGATTGAATGTAATTCTTCAGGAATAGGTATTGGAGTCGTTTTAATGCAAAAAAAAAAAAAACAGCCCATCGCTTATTTTAGTGAGAAACTCAATGGTGTAACTTTTAACTATCTCACTTATGATAAAGAGTTGTATGCAGTCGTGCGCGCTTTGGAGACTTGGCAACATTACTAGCGGAATTTAATGGTATTCGCGACCCCAAGATCAATCTAACCCAAGTTTGTTGAGATTTGAATGAGCTTATCACAATGGAAAACTTGCTCCAAGGCAACAAGACCATAAACCAACTCGATCACAACGCCTACACTTAGAGACGAGCAAAAGAAGTATAAATTCACAACAAAGAATGGTCAATTCTTTGAAGAGTTGAAAGTTCAATCAAGAACCAAGATTGAGAAACCAAAAGTCGGCTACAATGATGAAAATATTATCAAAAGTCTACCCTAAAATTATTCCAAAAGAGTATTTATACTCCAAGCTAAAACCCTAGTTTCCCTAATGGGTCTCACATAAACCCAATTTAAATAATAATCAACCCAAGCTAAAACTAGCCCAAAATAATTAAAATAAACAAAATAAACAAGTCTAAAACCCAAACAAATTGTCTCCTCTCAAAATAATTAAAGTTTGATAGCCCAACTAATTAAATAAAACAAGTTTGTTGTTTTCGCATTCTGTCTGACAGCAGGAAGGCCCACCTTAAAACAGATGGTTCTCTCTCGTCCTAATGAATTAGAAGGCGTGCCATATATCATTGGAAAGGTATGGAAGTCTAGTTTCCATACCATCTAGAATCACATCAAAATTCGATTTGTAACTCCAGTTATGACTAAAAGAGTCTTCTTCTCCCAATCCTTGTGTAATGGTTTTAGTTCCACCAACAAGCCCTTCTTGAACATGAACCAGATTAATCAAGCCTTGCTTTTTATTAGTACAAATCCTCTTGAAATCCACCTTAACCCATGTATCTTGAAGAAGTCCATTGAAAGCTTCTTTGAATTTCTTAGCCCTAAGCCTAATAACTGGAACCTTCAATGGATCCTTTGATGGTTGGATCGCATCACCCCCAGTTGCATATTATATAGCATAAAAATCTAAACTAAACCTTCCTCGTGAGATTGTCCCCTTACTTGCTCTATATTATCTTCCTCGTGGGATTGACCCCTTACTTGCTCTATATTATCTTGTTTATTTAAGCTAGGGTAATTAATTTGTGCGACTGCGACATCGCAACAACATCTATTACATGGAAAAGTGCATTGGATTCCATATATTCCATGTGTATCGCAAGTCTTATCTTTCCCATAACATTTTGCCCTCCTTTATTAAAGCTTTGAATCATCAGATAACTTAGAGAGAGTTCATTTATAGGAATCATGGTCTTATAAGGTAGTATATTGACAATCAAACCATCATCCACCAAGATACAATTCATTATCTTTTCATCGACATATCTTTTAATAAAAAGAGGATGATTATGGAGTTTTGATCCAACCAATAGGTCTTCATCATTAAAGGATATCTTCATATTGCATACATCGTGAGGTAAGTTTAGAGAGTTATCATGACTTTCTTTCATGACATTTTCAGTATAAGTTTTCTCTTCATCAATATGATAGCAAGTAACAAATGCATTTTCCATCATTCTTAGCTTCTTTGGCATGTACTCATTTAGTGTAATGGGTTTTCTTAAGCTTTGAGCTAGAAAAACCCTCTCTCTAAGTATAATAGATATTTTTCAAATCTTTCAGTGTATCAGCTCATCAATTACCTTCCTCACCATCGAGATTCTCATTATAGTTGGCTTTGTCATTTGCAAGCATTTCTTCCTTCCTTTTCTACACGTGATTAAAGTTCATCCTTTATCGTCATAATTTTCAGGTGAATCAGGCTTCAAGTTGTTAACTTGAGGTGCAAGGGTTATACATGAAATTTAACTTAAGGATACAGTGAAGCTTGTAGGCAAAATGACACCAAATTCTATAGGTTCAAAGGAGCCAAAACTCATTGTAAGGGGCGAATGGTGTGGACCTAAATTGACCATGGTTGTGATATTAGAGGCTGCAATTTCTTCATAAAAAATGATATCCTAATTCTTATGTAGCCTCATGATCTTGTCTTTCAGCACAAAACACTTCTCTATAGAATGGTTGATCAAGTGATGGTATTTACAATAGTTCAAATTGTCCACTTGGTTTGCTTCTTTATGATGTTTCACCTCTAGTAACTCGATGAGATTTTTCTCAAGCAGATCATTTAGTATCCTAGATATGTCTAAGTCTGGGAATGGATACACTTTTTCTTATCGCTCTTTCAAGGATGGCTTCTTTCTTTCACCCTTGTAAAAAGTAATCGATGTTGCACGATCATTTGTCTTAACTCCAATTGGTACTTTTACGATAACAGAGTTAACTACTAAAGACTGTTTTCCCTTGATCTTTAGAACGCTCTTTTCGAATCTATGATCTTTAGGCTTGTTTCTCTTGGGCTTTTGCATAGGTAATAATGAGCTTTCAGCTGTAGTAATACTAAGTTTCATGTCGTGAGCTCGAGTGGCCAATTCTTTAAAAGACTTTAGTTTGATGCCTTGTAAAATACAGCGTAGTCCCCAATATATCCCTTGAATACACATATCTAGCGTAGAAGCTCCAGTAACCCGATCTCTACAGTTGAGGCTAAGGTTTCTCCATCAATGAATGTAATCGATGACAAACTCCTTCTTCCATTGACATGCATTGGTGAGTTCAATCATGCTAACCATATAACGAGTGTTGTAAAAGCGGTTAAGAAACTAGCATTTCAATTGCTCCCAACTATCGATTGAACTAGACTCAAAGTTAGTGTACTAGTCGAAGGCATTACCTTTCAAGGAACAAACAAATTGTTTTATCATGAGATCACCATCACTTCCGACATTGTTGCAAGTCTCTATAAAGTGAGCTATATGTTTCCTTGCCATCGAATTGCTGAAACTTTGGTGGTTGATAGCTCAGAGGCATCCTTAGCAGGTTGATTCTTTAGGTATATGACTTTGTATAAGAATATATAGTTTGAACTGAGCTTTTTACTTGGTCTATGATGGCTTCCTTGATAAGTTCTTTCAGTTGATTCATGGTGAAAATGTCATTAGTAATACCGCAAATATTTCTTGTAGCTTCAATTGTAAAATCTTCAATGACATCTAGTTGATCCACTTGCAAAGCCTTGGTAGCCGAAGTTTGGCCTCCTTCTTTCATGCTCCTGAGTTTGTTCATCAACTTTACTATCGCGTGGTCTTTTGCCTTGAGTGAAGTTGAAAGCCCATTGACGAGTTTTATCAAGTTAGCCACTTAATCCTTCAAAAATATAGTCTTAGTCATCATCACTGACATGGTCTCAAAACTCGAAGCCGTACTTGATGATTGACATAAAGAAGTTTCCATGGGTGAATTGTCAAAGTAGTCGTCTTGGCTTTTATAGTGGAGTTACTTGTAGCTTCAGGTTTGGAGCGAGCTCCCATGCTCCTTTTGCATTTGAAGTTGATGTCAACTTCATAATCGACTTAGTTTGTGCATACAACCCGGCGATAGATTTTGTTTTCAATGGCAGGGTTGAATAATCTTTAATGGTATGTCAACAACTTGAATCAGCAACCTTGTTTCTTTTGGAAGCGAAAATGGTGATCATGTTCTTCCTAGATGACATTGAGAGGACGTTGAAAATTCTTTCTTAAAGGGAAGAGATGAGAGGTTGAGAAATCCCTAATAGAGTTACCAGAAATTTGTAGACACAATTTTGAGCACCTGAAATTAGAAAAGCAAACATGTAAAAATATTTGATTTTATTAAATATATGTTTGGGTACAATATCTATTTAAAATATTCTTACAAAAATAATAAACAATCCTATGATTCTTCCCTTGAATTTGATATGTAGTGACTTGATTTATTTGTGAAATCAAGCCAAGATTTGTGCTTTGCAAGAACACAGATTTGGAGGTGTATTGCGAAGCAAGATTTGATAATTTGAAAAATATCTTTGATTTGTCTTTAAAGTGTTGTTGAAGAACTCTAATGGGGAGCGTTTAGACTTGATCCAATAAAGCCTTATTCTTTGTAGACTTCAAGCATAAATGAAGGAGACTTGAAAGTTTTTAAAAGAGCTTACTTACTTAAAGAAAATTTATATCTCCAAGAAACCTCCCCTCTTTTTCTAGGTTGAGGCTTGATCCAATAGAGCCTTGTTCTTTATAGACTTCAAGCGTAGACGAAGGAGACTTGAAAGTTTTTAAGAGAGCTTCTTTACTTAAAGAGTTTGTCTTGAAGAAAATTTGTATTTCCAAGAAACCTCCTCTTTTTTTCTAGGTCGAGGCCCTTTATTTATAGAGGTTTGCAGGAGATTTCAGGTCCTTTTCCAATACCACATGACATAATTTTATTGATTGATCTTTATTGATGGAATCGTGCATTTATGACAAGATATCTTGAATATTTCATCCCATGTGTCAATCTTTCATTGGCCAAGAAATATATGAAGGCTCATTTTTTTTTCATGTTATTTATTTAAATTTTATTTTATCCTTTCATGTAAAAACAAAATAAAAATAACACATGACGAGATTTGGTTGGTAAAAAATTTTGATTTCTATAGTCTAATAACTTTATTTCTTGGAATCACTTTTATATTAAATCAGATAGTTAAAAAACACGCAAAAAAATACAGATAATTAATCTTTTTTTTTTGACATATAAAAAATGTCTAGGCATCAATAATATGTTTTCTAAGAGAAAAAAAAAAAGAATGATGAATTCAAAATCTAACACAAATTAAATGATATTCTTTATAAAAAATATTAAAACAGTAACATATTGGATTAAACTAGATAGATTTGAGTGAATCAACTAAATCGACGACCTAGATCATAGGACTATGGTAATCTCATCAAAAGAAAACTGAAACAAATTATGATGTGCAATTCTCAATCAACTTAATATTAAATGATGAAATTAAAAATATAAATACTAAATTAAAAAAAAAACTCGAGTTAACCTGTGTCAAATTTACGATTCGGGTCATGCACCTCATTAGATTTAACAACTTTTTATTTTTCAAAGTTATTTTTTATTTAATTATACACCAACTAGGTAATGCATGAAATAAAAAAGCAACCGTACTTTTTTTAAAAAGTCATATAACAAAAAAACACTTTTTTTCAAGTCAAATAAAAATAAAAAACCTCTAAAGAAAAAGAAATGATGAAATGATATATTTTTTCTAAGTTTAAAGGGTTAAAAATATATTAAAAATATAAAAAAGAACAAATAAGTCAAGTGTGTTTGCTTACCCGCACGCATGACCCATAAAAAAGACATGGCTCATGAAAAGAGGTTTGACATACGTTCCAGGCTTCTTCTTTTTTCAATATTAAAAGGTTTTTTCAATATTAAGAGGTGGACAATGTGTCATCCACCCTTTAATTTTTAAAATAAAAAATAACACAGACAACACGTCATTTTGTCGTTTAGTTTCTGGAGACCAAAAGGTTGTCAAAAAATCAAGTGTTGGGTTTTTTTAGCCTAAAATTTGGTTTTCAACTTATTTTTAACCAAAACACCTAGAAAAAACGCTATAGGCACTTTGATAAACTCATACATGACCACAAATAACCCAAAAACTCAAAATCAACCAAAAAAATTCTCAAAATTAGATCTATCATCTTAAGCAAGGAAGACGACAAAGAATACCTAAGTGAAACTCTACTTATTGAATATAACCTATTAACACCAAAATCAATATCTTTCTTGGATAAAATTGGTTCTAGTCAATGTCTTTTCTCTACTACTGAAACTCAGCAACTCTTTCTCCTTTTTCAAATCAAGAACTGAAAATTAAGGAATATGAAGTTGTGTATCAAAATAAACATTCCACAACAACTTTGAAATCACCACCTGATTTTTTTATTTTGATTCTCCAGCTTTCAATTTGATAATTTCTTATTATTTAACCATTTCTTAACAAATAAGAAGCAGTGGAGTACTGATTTGACAATAAAAGAATCAATTAAATGAGAAAAAATTTGATTACCAAATTGAAAAAATAAAAACACCATGAATTCCTGTAGAAAACATCTATGCCTAGGTTTTTTTTTTTTTTTTGTAATCGTAATATAATTCTTTCAATTAAGTTACAAACTCAATCCAATTGATGTTTGTCAAACTGTTAAAGCGACATGTTCCTAAATCACTCGATAGGGGTGTAAATGAGGAGAAAGTGGAGGCAGCAGCAGTGGAATTCAGTATTTATGACTGCCTTGGTTGATTTGTGTCACCTGTTGTCTGGTTTCACCATCCCCGAAGCAACCGTTGTGCGATCAAAGGCTCCAAACCTAGAAAGTCGGTAGACCACCTAGACCTTTTATTCCCAGTCTCCTGTGGCAGTTTAGACAAGTTTAAATGAACGGATACAGAAGGCAGATAATATTGAGACCATGTATATCTTAGAAAACTAGTCAGAGAATTCTCGGTATGTAACTCTGATTCATTCGGTAAATTAAGCCTGCCACAATTGAATCAAAGCTAAAAGACAGTTCAATCGGACTTCCAAACATGCACTGTAGAAGCTCTACCTTCTTCACTTCCAGGATCACAAGATGTCAGAAAACCCTACAGCAGAAAAGCTGTCCACGCCAAAGTGAATCAAGCTGGGACAATAATGCAAACAGACTTAACCATCATCGACGAACATTGACAACTTCGATGCCTGTTAACAATAATTTTCAACTTCATTTTTCTATTCAGCTTTGATCTGGTAACCAGAGATGGATTATAAAGATTACACATACTACTTCTGACAGAAAAGAAAATCAGGAAGAACCTAAAATCTAGCCAGATGACCTAAGTCTACATTTCCATTTCCACTTGAAATAAAACAAGTCTCTTTTTCATTTGGGCTTTTTACCAACAATGCGATCCAGCAACCATGTTTGAAACACACAGAATAGAGCATGTTTGGAGATTGACCTAAAAACATTCTTTGCCAGTTCTGAGGACAAGCATGCAATCCCCAATGAACAGATAAAGAGAATAAAAGAGCTTATGCAGCATAAACAGAACATGGTTAGAAACAAAACCCGGTGCCTAGAGATGGACATCCCAACCAAGACATCATGGGAAAGACTCCAACAACTACTAAACAAGGACAATGCCAACATTGAGCTATTCTGATGAAAGGAGCTAGAAACAACTTCTAATGATTTGCATTTGAACCAAAATTATGCTAGACCTTTTGAACTCCAAGATTCTAGTATATTGTGCCCCTGAAATGAAAGTAAAATAATGCACGAGAAGAATAAAAAGATCATCCAGTTTCTACAGGATGACTGTAAGAACAGTTGTTTAGTTGACTTTCAGTCATAGGAGCAGGAACTTGACCATCTAGTTAATATGAATAAAAACCGTAGTAAATCAATTGACATATCTGGAGAAAATTTAAAACACACGCAGCAATGTTGATGACATCTAAAAGTATTGGCATAGCTCGATGATAGGATAAGTATGCATGCAGACATATAGATCTATAGTCATGAAAAAATATATTACTAATTACTTTGAACTTTCAAGTAGCATTTACCTACATTTACTCGCACATTCCAACATTACAAATCATTGACTTCATATAGAATGCCTGCATTTTATTTATTTATTTATTTTTGAAACTAAATGCCTAAAATGTTCAGCATAGAACAGATAACCATCGTACAAAATGTACATTTAGTGAAACACGGAACAAGTTTTACAGACACATTGCATAAACTGCTGAAAGGACATTGCTACACATCATAAAATGTTACATATCAACTATACGCAGTCAGTTGCATCATAACATTTGAACTCTACAAAACAACAAAAAGCAAAAAGGTTACAACAACAATACCTACGAAATCCCGAAACTTAGCCAGCTGCAAAAAAAGACTCCCATCCTTCAGCCGTCAACACCTTCACATTCTATTCCTTTCCACCACATTGCACTTACTGACTACATATCAGACATCACAAACTACGCTTGCACAGGATATTTCCTAGGCCTTCCTCTCTTCCTGGGCCCTGCCATCCCCGTTGAATTCCCAGCCATGCCCGTTGCACTCCCAGACATTCCCTTTGCACTCCTACCAGAAGCCTCCACCATTCTACCCTTACTCTCTCCATCAACCCTCACTGGCGTGGCAGATGCAGCATTACTCCTCATACCAGCGCCACCATGGCCACCACCGCTACCACTCTTACCGCCCACATTTGCCGCCACGTTGACACAATTCTCATCACCTCCTTGCAGCTGCTCTGTTCCAAACATTGACGGCATCCAATTAGGAAACCCCGCACCTCCCCCGCCATTTTTCTCCCCACTCCCTGCAATACCAAGTGTAAACCCCATAGGAAAGAACCCCCAGCAACAATAATAAGACTCCTGCCCGGGAACCAGAGGCGGCAGTGACGGTATTAAAACCGCATGAAACCCTCTCTGGCAGTTTTGACACCGCAAACAACAATTCTCGTAAACCCTAGGATACTCATACAAAATATAACAATACGGACATGCGGTCCAGAACGAAGATAATTTAGCTCTCTGTCCCTGCCCTTCTTGTTGATTACTCACGTTATTGACATTAGTTTTCAAATTTTCAGCCTTTTTATGGCCAACCGGTCTCTGGCTTCTCCTGACCGGTAATTTCCCTGAAGTAGACAAATCAATCTTCGAAAACAAACTCAATTCATTATCGTACAACGTTTTTTTACAAGTATCAGACAAAACAGCCCAAGCATCAGCGACAAGCTTGAAGGCATGGTCCGCGAAAGGGTACCTGTTCTTGTCTGGATGGAGGAGTAATGCGAGGCGACGATACTGCTTTTTTATAAGTTCGGAATCGTCAGTTTTTTGGCTGATTTGCAGGATCGAGTACCAGTCGTGGTGATTGTTGATACGTTTTTCGGCTGATAAAAGCACATCGGCAACGGCTAAGATCTGTTCTGAGCCTTCCAAAAGGGGTTCGGTTTCTTGAGCTAAAACTGCGAAGTCTTTTGTGCCGCTGAGATCTCGTGATTGTAAGAGTTTCTCAGCTATTCCGAGAAGGCGCTCGGCTTCGGCTCTGTTGGGATTTTCGTTCATTTTGGCTGATGGAGTTGATGCTGTTTTTGGTTTTAACTGTTTGTCATGGAAGGTGAGGAAGTGGTCGAGGGAGGAGATTGAAAAGGTACATGCTCGTTGCTAATGGCTGGATGCTTTTTCTTTATTGGACTGAATTGGGCTTAACTATTGAGTTTTATAGGGAAATGGCGTGGAAATGAGCATGGGTATTTTAGTCTTTTACGGTTCAAAACTCAATGAGAAAGATAACCGATCACACCAACCGAGTTGACCATGTTTGTTTTTTTTGAAAGTATGTGCTGTTTGTTTTTTTTTATTTAAAAAACTTTTTTGAAAAAATTTTAAAAATTATTTTTTAATTTAAATTTATATTTTTTAGTATTTTCATATTATTTTAGAATGTTAACGTTAAAAATAATTTTTTAAAAATAATAAAATATTATTTTAATATACTTTCAAAAAAATATATTTTAAAAAACAATCGTTATCATCCTCTCAAACACCTCTTATAAAATACAATTCTTAACTTTTTATATTTAAGTATATTATAAAAAATTAGTTTCGTGAAAAGAAAACATAAAATTTAAATGAAAAAAAAATGTTTTTTTATTTAAAAAATAAAAAAATACTTTTCATTAAAGATTTAAAAACTAAAATGATACATTATTATTATTATTATTATTATTATAAATAAAATACTTTAAAATATAATATTATTAAAAATAATAAATTAAAAATATATTTATATAAGAAATAACATATTAGAATATATTAATATACAATATAAAAGTATATTAATTTGATATATTAGTGCATATAATACTTTAATTTAGATAAAATTGCTAGAAAATACATTCAAATACAAAGATATTATATTTAACAACAATCATACATTTTAAATCATATAAATTATATTATAAAATTATAGTACTATACAAAAAAGTTAATTTTCAATCTTCTCCAAACACCAAAAATTAGCTATAGGTTTATAATATTATATTTAAAATACTTATATTATATTATATAGTAAATACATTCAAATATTTTATAAAACAAACTATATATAAATATATGATATAATAAAAACAATTCCACCATTACAATTTTTATACATAATTGTTTTCTTATATGTAGTCAAATAGTTATATTTATTGTTCTATATGTTAGATAAACTTGAAAAACAATATTAATAAATAATTTTTTAATTTATTTTTCATGGCATAGCCAAATACTAAAAAGTGTTTTTTGACTAATTTTTCAATACACTATCAAATATAATTTTTTTGTTATCAAATTTATAGGAATCTAGTTTTTATGAAAATCACTTTTTAAAAAGAAATTACTTTTCGACAAATATACAAGACTTTAATAGAATAAGCACACATGAATCAATTAGTTCATGGTTACATTTTATTGAGTTTACTAGGTTACTTTCCACGCCATTCTAATATTTGGTATAAAAAAATTATGATAAAAAAAATACTAAGCATGTTGTTGCACATCTACGGCATCGCAATGATTATCCTACCGTATTAAGATCTTCGTGGTGATGGGTGAAAAGAATAAGAAATTCTTAATTTTTTATTAGTAAAATAAGAATGGAATTGTCACCTAATATTTTGATCACTAGGAACTCTAACTCGTTTCAGAGTCCAGATAAGAGGACTTTAGAGAGGACTTATCACCTCTAGTACACCTTATATAAAATAAGCTGCATTGTTTGTTTGTCTGATATAAACTGATGTGTTGTAGTGTTTTCAAATTGTTGGTTTGTTTAAGGTTTAACAAAGGTCATTTACGGTAAGGAGATCTTTATCTTATCAGGTTAAAACCTAATCATTCTATTGTCAAAAAAATATAAATAAAAGAAAATATCTTTTTATTCAATATTAAGAATACATCTTACGTAAAAGTTCATAATCTCATATATTAAAAGAAAACAAAATATTTTTTTTTAAAAAATATGTGTCAAGTTCTTATGGATTTAATAAACTAGTTATTAAATCCAAAAACTACATGAAAAAATATCAATAAAAATATTTTTTAAATTTTCAAAGATGCTAAATCATGCCTTGTATATATATTTTTTTATTATTTATGCAAATATGATTTTTTATTTTTGAGAAACTTGGCCATATGCATTTTAAAATATAGTTGTATTTTTTTGTAAAGAAAGATTTTTGTTGTTTTCTTGTGGAAGGAAACTAATTCGTCTAATACTGAAAAGGTGTTTCGCGTGTAGGTTATAATTTCAAATATGAAATATGCAAAGATAAAAAAAAATATAGCGAACTCAAAATTAATTGCAAGATGATCTTCTAAAATTTTGAAAATTTATTAAATTTAGACTAAGACCATGTTTGGAAAAATGCAATAATGTGCTTTAATCAAACTATTTCAATCAATGTATAAACTCCATGCAAACTATTTATTCAGCACTAAAAAAACAACAAAAAATCCAATAATACAAAAAAAAATCAAACATCAAGTCTTGTTAACTTCATGACCTATATTCAAATTGCATGCTAATTCAAATAAATCAAAACAAGCACAAGCACAAATCATGAATTAAGAATTAACGTTCAATTAGAAATCATAATTCTAAGAAAGTAAACTCAAAATCCACCACAAAAATAATCAAATCATTTCAAAATCAAAACACACATCAAACCAAATAAATATCCAAACAATCCAATATTACACATGATAATAAACATTTTGTCCCAAATTTCACACCATTTTATCAATTTTTCCAAAGAAATAATTTGAAGTTATAGATCGACCTTCCAAGGTGTTTGGCATGTCCATAAACTACTAGAATAAAGACTAGAGTCTTTTGGAGGCATAAGAATAGTACTGTAAAGCTTATGGAAGTGGCAGAACAATGGCGGTGCATGAGTTCTACGTGCCACTATCACTGTCGGTGCGTGGATTCACGCGTCGCCGCTGGTGAACTGGAAACAAGGTGGATCTAAAGCAGCTTCTTTTTCTCTTCTTTCTTGTGCTAGCAGTGGCTCTCACGATGACCTGCAAAAGCATAAAAATCACACAAGGCATTTTGTTTTACTTTTGTCTTCGGATTTATTTCTCTCTCTATTAAGGTCAACTTGCTACTGCTAGTTTTGTTAAAGGAGGCTTTGAATGAGCTTGAGGAGAGAAGGTAACACCTATTTCTCTTAGTTGATGGCACAACTAGGTTGTTCTTGCTACAAGGAGGAGCTTCTAGTATGGGTTGCTGCCAAGGGACCTTCGGTTGGTCACGAGTTGCTGCCGTAGAGGGTCACGACTGGTACTATTTGTCATAACTCATTTCTCAATTATTTCCCAAATTCATTTTTTTCTTCCAAAATAAAAATAAAAAATGATTTATTTTTATACATAAATAAGGTTAATGTGGAGAAAGCAGGTCAAGGAGGATTCCTAAAAAATACATAAAAATCAAGTTGTAATTTTGGATGAAATTTGAAGCCTAATTGTACCCCATTATACCCAAGACTAAAGATACAATGCAGATTCAAGGACAAATTAAATAATTATCGGATGAATCTGCTTAAAATTTAAGCTTAAGAACACAATTAGATTTTTAATTGGTCAATTTGATTTAATCATAGGCCAAATTAAAGTTACGGCTACAAGGAGGAGCTTCTAGTATGGGTTGGCTGCCAAGGGAGCTTCGGTTGGTCACGAGTTGCTGGTGTGAAGGGTCACGACTGGTACTATTTATCAAAACTCATTTCTCAGTTATTCCCCAAATTCATTTTTTTCTTCCAAAATAAAAAAAAATGATTTATTTTTATACATAAATAAGGTTTACATGGAGAAAGCAGGTCAATGAGGATTTCCAAAAGATACATAAAAATCAAGCTGTAATTTTAGATGAAATTTGAAGATTAATTGTACCCCAGCCCAAGACTAAAGATATAATGCAGATTCAAGGACAAATTAAATAATTATCGGATGAATCTGTTTAAAATTTAAGCCTAAGAACATAATTAGATTTTTAATAGGCCAATTTGATTTCATCATAAGCTAAATTGAAGTTTAATTATGTTTAAGAATTAATTTGGGTCTGATTGAAGGATTTAATTAGGTGCAAGGACTTAATTATACTTTAAACATGTCAAATTAATTTTATTAGGGGTTTAATCGGTGAAAAATTAAGTTTAGGAGCCCATTTTGGACTTAATTGAGAAGATTAGAATTTTAGGAGACCGAATTTAATTTTTACCAAGTCAATTGATTGAAATCAGGGGTAAAATTGGAAGAAAATCAAAGGTTTAGGGTCAATTAAGGGCTAAATTGAAGAAAATCATAGACAAGGACCAAAATGAAAATGACACTAAACTCTAGGGACCTAAGTGGTTGAAATCAGGGATGAAATCAAAGAAATTTGAAAGTTTAATGGTTAATTAGGGGCTAAATTGAAGAAATTCGAGACTAAGAACCAAAATAAAAGGCGCTGAAATCCGAGGCTTAAATTGAAGTTTATCAGGGGCACAGTGGCATCGAATTAAAAGTTTGAAGCTGATCAGGGGTGTAATTAAGAATAAATCACAAATCGAAGGATTAAAATGAAATTGGCAAGAGTGACCCTCTTCCCAAGGCATTTAATGCTTCATTTCTCCACCAAATTGAATAAAACTCCCAAATGATCACCTGACATCTGACTACACCCTAATATGGTCAGTTCAAGCAGAAAAACATCATAGAGGCGGTGGCATCGCTCTAAAGTGGCCAACTCGACCAACCCTTTTCCTGTAACAAACTTGACAAGCTATGATGGCTACTTTGAGTCAACGGTTGTGATCCTTTTAGGTCGAACCCAGGACCAAGATTTCGTACCAGTAGAGACCAAACATCCCTCTTCCAACCCTTATAAATAAATGATGATTTCATGTCCTGAGGAAAGAGAAATAAAAAGCCAAAGTTGAGAAAAAAACCCATCTTTACCTAGTTCTTTTTTTCCTTTACCCCCTTCTCGGCTACTACTTTGGCCACTTCAACCGCCGTGCCTCAACCATCATTGCCATCACCAACCACTCATTGGGCTTCCCTGTAATATTAGGAACGTTGCTGGTTAGTTTTCCAGCCAGGTAAGCTACCCACTTGTCTTTTTTGCTTCCTTCTTCCCCCTTCACCGGCCATTGCATTTTATATGCAGTGGTGATAATAATTAACCCCATGGTCACTGGGTTGGTCCAGTGACCATATGGGCCTAGGTTGGGGTCAAGCCCATATGTCTGGGTTGGGTCCAACAAAAAAAAGAGCCCAGGTTTGTTGGGCGGATGGCGACCCAACCTGTAATTCTAGATGATGACTCTTGAACCTTAATAATAATTCTATGATTGAAACCAAACTCTTTCCTTTCCCAACAACACACACCTCTTAGGGAGGCACATTTATTTTTCAGAGAAAAACAATTAAATAACAATGCTTTTTAGGAAGAAAAAAGGTTTTTGGTTTAACCATAAAATTATGATTAAGGTTCAGGAGTTGCTACCTGGTATTATGGTTACTAGGAACCTATGGTCTGCGAGAGTCTGGGTAAGGGACTGGTTGTGCAAGGGAAAGACGCATTATCCTCAGTGCACCCTACCTAAGGTAAGCTGCATTGTTGTTTGATTGTTTTTCTAGGTCAAATTTCTATTTGTTGGTCTCATCTAATGTCTAAAGCAGATTTATCTTTGTGAGGAAATCTCTACCTTATTGAGTTAAATCCTAATTGTTCTAAAGTTTGAATTTTAGCATCAGATTTATTTCACACTTTGTATTTTTAATATCCGAAGGTGTACTCTATTGTATTGCTTTACACCCCACAGATATTAAAGTCTACATTTAAACCTTAATATAAAATGAACAAAATTATTGATAAAAGAGTTTTTGACATTTTGGCCAAACCCTAACGAATAATCATAAACTGGTTATGATATACTTTTTTTTTTGTTTTTTAAAACATGAGAAAGATGTATTTTGTTTTTTTATGAAAATATGCTTGGAAAACTTTTTAAGATCTGGCTGTATGCATGAAACAAATTTTTTTTTGTTTTTTGAAAAAGGAAATTAATTTAAAAGTTTTGAGATTTTTTTGAATTTTTTTAAAAAAATATTTAGAAATATTTCGGAGAATATCGAATATTTTAATACCAGATTAGTATCTTACAATGTAAAAATATAACTCAATATTAAACAAAATTGGTAGAAAAACATGCAAGAAAATCAGAAATATTTTGAAATGCTCCTTGGGATTTCTTTTTTGAATTTTCTTATTTTTTTAATAATATATAATATTATAATATATATTATTATATTTAAATATATTATAAAAAATATGGCGGCCTAGCAGACCTGGGCTCTCCTTTTTTTGGGCATGGGCTGGACCCGATGATTAGTACTTGAAAGTGCATTCTCATTAAGGTTTTATATCATCATATTGCACTAAAGTATCATTAAATTCCCTAACTAAAGCATATTTTATAATAACAAGTTTGATAATATAATATATCTTTAATTTATGGTAAATGCTTGTTTTGAATGCAAGTATATCTCACAATTCAAAGGATTGATTGATGTGATTAACTATTGAAATTAAGAAGACAAAGAAAGGGCTAATAGAAGAGATGCTGGTTCAAACTAAAACACCATTCGGTTATTGGGTTATAACTGGAGCTGTAGACCTTGGATTTAGGTCTGCTTTATATGTATGGAAAGCTAAGACATAGATCTAAAACTTTCATGGGGAGCCCAAGAATCAATTCTTCCGTTTTCAAGTTCAAATCTTAGCATCAACAGAGAAGTCAGAATCTGTCTTGAAGTTCAGACACTGTTCGGTTTTCAGCTCATATCTCGAGTTCTAGAAGTCCAAATGAGCTCTGGTTTTTTTTTTTGTTGGAAAGTTGAGACAATTTTCCACAACTTTCATGGTAAGAGGGGCTCTAATTCTGATGTTAGCAATGATGTTTTAGCCAGCCAACAATATCAATAACCAGCAGCCAACAATGTCAAAAACCAGCCACCAAGTCAATGGTTTGTCAACCAATCAATAGTTCCAAATTTTAGCCTATAAAAGGAGGCATTTGCCATGTATTTAGTCATCTTGGTTTTCAGATCTAGATCATGTTCTTGCTTTCTTTCTTTATATTTTTGTAATGCTTAAGTTTTGCTTTCATTAATCTCTTGTTTATGCTTTTCATCATAACTATGTTCTTATCTAGTTTATTTATGTTTTTCTTCTTCATTATGTTTAGCTAAGTTTATTATGTCAAGGTAAAAAGGTTTCACTAGTGGTGTTAGAATATGTATAATATAAACTCAACATGAACTTTAATGTTTATATCCAAGAAAGATTGTTATTAACATGTTTTATCTTTTTATCTTACTAATTCTTAATACCTTGCTTGTTAAATGGTTAATCTAGATTTGTGTTGTATAACACTTGGTACATCAAATGCTTGATCCTTTATAATCTTCGGCCGACACCGTTATTATGATAGGAACTTGATTTGTTGTTAACATAAGCTAGCAACATGAATGCCTGATGATATTTATAAGTATGGTGTTACTTAGATAAGATGATTAATATGATCATGTTAATAATTTGTAATGAGCTAATAACGATAAATCATCCGATTGGAACCTCCTTTGTGTGTGGTTTCCAGTTGAGTAATAAAAAGAGTTTATATTATATTTATTTGAAATACCATTAGTGGATCCTCTAACCTTGATATTTTTTTTTTATCATTGTTTAATCGTTATATTAATATTACATCTCAAAGTTCTCTTCAACATCAATATCATTTTATTATTTGTAATTTATTTAATTCACCTCTCTGTGATTCGACCTCGGTCTTGCCGGGTTATTTATTAATTTGACACTCCTGCACTTGGGAGAAGACATCAACTCTTTGATCGTGTCACCTGACCCAACCTATTAAAAACTTAAAAGCCACCGCTGCATGCAAATTTTGCATACAGTGGCTGGCCGGGGGAGGAAGAAAACAAAAGACATGGGCCTGGCCGAAAAAGTGGTCGGCAACATTCCTAGTGTTGCAAGGAAGACCGACGAGTGTTTGGTGATTGTAACGGCGGTTGAGACGCGATGATAGAGCTAGCCAAAGTGATGGTCGAGAGGGGAAAAAAGGAAAAAAACAGGGCAAATATAGTTTTTTCTCAACTTTGGCTTCTGCTTTCTGCTTTCTCAGGCCATGAAATCCAAATCTATTTATAGGGGATGGAAGAGGGATATTGGTCTCCATTTATGCCAAATCTTAGCCCTTGGATCGATCCGGAAGGATCACAACTGTTGATTCAAAGTAGACATCATGGGTTGTCAGATTTGTTGCAGAGGAGGGGCTGTTACTGTTGTCGGTGCTGGAAAAGGAAGAAACTAAAATGGTGGGGACTGTCAGTCTGCTGGAGTTGATGTTGTAATGGGCAACCTATCCAGGTGGAAAAATACAAAGATTTTTCAAAGTGGTGAAAAATACAAATGATTTTTTAAAATGGCAAAAAAATACAAAGATTTTTTTTAACTTGGGCAAGTCGTCCATTACAATAAGACCACTTTGAAAAATCATTTTCTTTTTTCACCACTTTGAAAAATTTGCCCCCCTCTTTACAATGCTTATAATAAAAAGTCTCATAAGAGACTTTAGATAGTAAGCTTTGTAAAGAAAAAAAATGATAATAACATATTCAAAAGATCAAGAAATTGTCAATCCTTCTGAAAGTACTTGAAGTGAGATCTAGAAAGTGCATTCAGAAAAAAAACTAAAGGATCTTTTGAAATGGTATAGTTGTACCAAACAACCTGCCTATTGGTAAAATTGAAAGATTTTTTGAAATGGTCAAATTGTCATGGGTTACTTGCCCAAGGAAAAATGAAGAGTTTTCAAGGTAATCTCATTGTAATGAATAAATTGCCCAAGTAGAAAAATAAAAAGATTTTTCAAAGTGGTCTCATTGTAATGGGTGACCTGCTCAAGCAAAGAATTAAAAGAGTTTTCAAAGTGGTTCTATTGTAATGGGTGACCTGCTTAGGTGAAAAATACAAATTTCAAAAATGATCTCATTGAATGAGTGACCTATCTAGGTGAAAAATACAATTTTTTTTTAGAAATAATCTAATTGTAATGAGTGACCTACCTAGGTGAAAAATATAGAGATTTTTCAAAGTGGTCTCACTGTAATGGGTGACTTGTCCATGTGGAAAAAGTTTTGAAGGTGATCTCATTATAATAAGTGACCTACCTCGATAAAAAATACAAAGATTTTTTGGAATAGTCTAATGATAATGGGTGACTTGTCCAGGTGAAAAATGCAGAGATTTTTCAAAGTGGTCTCATGGAAAAATAAATAGATTTTTCATAATGTTCTAATTGTAATGGGGGAGCTACCTAGTTGAAAGATGGGATGTCATGAAGAGAAAATATGATAGGGCTCGAAGGGGAACAAGGGCTCAAATGCACACTCGAAAGAAGCTAGGGTTAAAAAATGCAGTGCCCGAGAGATGAGAGCTCATAGGCACACTCGAAAGGATGTAAGGTTAGAAAACACACTACCTGAGAGATGAGGGCTCAAAGACACACTTGAAAGGAGGTAAGTTTAGAAAACACACTAACCGAAAGGTGAGGGCTCAAAGGCACACTCTAAAGAAGGAATATATGGCTACAAAGCGCACTATCTTAATGATGCGGGCTCAACGACGCGCTAAAAAAAGGTAGGGTTAAAAAACATGCTACTCGAGAGGTGAGGACTCAAAGGCACACTCAAAGGAGGTAGGGTTAGAAAATGCGCTACCCGAAAGGTGAGGGCTCAAAGGCGCACTCAAAATGAGGTAGGATTAGAAAACACAATATTTGAAAGATAAGGGCTCAAAGGCGCACTCGAAAGGAGGTAAGGTTAAAAAATGCATTACCTAGGAGATGACGACCCGAAAGCGCACTCAAAAGGAAAGATGGGATGGCATCAATTTCATCAAAGATGCATTATTATCAATATGCATGTATACTTACTTGAGAAATACAGGTCCCCTTTCTTCATTGACTGTCTTCCTTCTTAAAAGTTTGAGTCTTTGTAGTAAGCTTCGATGACTCTTCGCTCTTTCTTATGCAAGTCATATCTTATGATCTTAACTTTTGGAAAAGGCTTGATTTCAACACACTTCTTTGTCTACAAACCTTTATCTCAAAGGTCATTATCTATGCCCTATATTTTTGGTTTTTTAGAAAAGGAATCATAGAGCTAACCCTATTATGTGTTTTTTGGATTGCCCTCTCAGCTTGATCATGCTCCCAAGTGTTCAATTTGGGTATTCTTTGGGGATAAGGTTGTGTGGAAAAATATTTTGTTATTTACAAGGAGTTGTTTTCATGGAGAATTTTTGGAATTTCAAAGTTATTCCAAACATAAAAATCAATTTCGTGTCAGTTTAAAACAAACTTGTTCTAAAGAAATTCAAGTGATTCCTATGGACAAGTCTTTATAAGTGTTGAAATTTTTTTGTTTTGCCTTTGGTGAAAATATGAAGTGACATTTTGTTGGTCAAAGAGGTTCAAGGTTTAATTTTAGAGTTATAGAGAACCGATCTTCAAAGTATTCACTTTGCTTGTATGAATAATGACTTGTTTATCATGAGAAAGCATTGCCTACTGATCCAGATTGCTTATCTTTGATCAGACAAGGCTTCATTAGGCACGTAACATAGGCTATGGCTATTGGCTACGAAGAAAAAGGATATTTGTAGGCTTAAAAATTGTTTAAGAGATTTCAAGACTAAGGATCAATAATGCTTGTCTCTTGACCTTTTTGTCTTTTGAATTGATTTGCAAAATGGTCCATCGTGCCTCGTTGGCATCGGGCTTGGGCATTTTCTATTTGTTTTTTTTGTTTGGTTTTGAGCATCATCATATTAGTTATTTTTGTGGTATGCTCAAACATTTTTGAATCTTTTGTATTCTTTCATGCCCCTCCAGCTTTGTTTTGGCACTTTTCATCATTGAGGAATTTTTTGTATATCTCTTGCACTTGCCCCCTAGAATAGGGTGTGATCCTAGCCATGATTATTTTTCTCAAGAAAAACCTATCAGGCTCAAAAGGAGATTGCGAAAGGTATATTTTAGCCTCGTGAAAGGATTATCAAATATGGTTTTTCCCCATTTCAAACGCATGCACTTAGGATCGGTAAGCCTTGCTTTCATGTGAATATGTAAAATGGTTTCTCAATATTCATTAAGTTAAAACTCAGCTTTGAAGTTAACTAATGGTATTTAGGTTGTTCTTCAGTTTGTTTGTTTTTTTTTAGGTGATCACTTGAATTTCCAGAACTTGTATATTACACCAATTTCATTTTTGTTTTTGTACTAAAACCTTGATTTCCCAAAAAAATCCTTGTGAAAATATGAAATCATGCATAGTTTTAGAGAAAGGAAACACGCCAAAGAATTCTAAGTGGCTTATTTGTTTGAAACAACAAAAATGAAGGCACATCATAAAGAAACACATGATCTTATTAAAAAGGGACTCATTTGACAAAGAAAGTCTTGTGGCATTATGAACTAAGTTATTGACAAGGCTAAAATTTGGCAAAAGTCAAAATAACTTTGTAGGCATGATCAAACAGGGGTAGTTATTTTTGGACATAATAAGAACATGATCCATTTTCCTACTTTAGTACATTTCACTTTTGGTCAGCCTCCCCACAAAAGCATTTGTGGAAATTTCATCAACAGTATGGACACCCTCGAGGATCCACGCTACCTTTTTCGCACCCTACTCTTACCATTAGTGCTTTCTTGGACATTTCGCCTCTAGTGCATTTACCGATCCACTACTTGAAGCATGATGGGGTAGAGGGTTCATACTCATGTTTGGAGTTTCTTCGAATGTTATCCACCCAGCTTTAATTAAATGCATGAGCCTCTTCTTGAAGGCACTGCAAGAATGAATGCTATGTCTCACAGCACCAGCATGGTACTTGAAGTTGAGGTCGGGTTTGTACCAGTTAAGGTAAAGTGGCTACAGAGGCGCGAGTGGTTATGGAGATACATGCCCGATGCTTAGCAACTTCTGGTACATCTCATTTAAGGGCAGCGGTAAAAAACTCTTAGTTTGGTTTTTGATTTGAGGCTTAGGTTTTCTAGTAAGAAATGAAGGGTTAAATTTGATTTTGGCAATTTTGGGTGAAGTGTGGTAGTTTTGGAATTTGTTTTTTCTACCCCTATAACCACCTTCAACATAATCAACCTCCTTCCTTTTCCCTTTGAAGCCTCTTTTCTCTGTAGGCACGGAAATTCTACCACTCCTAACTCCTTGCTCTATGAACTCGACTACTACTATAACATCAGTGAATTGTTATGCTAAACTACCCATTACATGGTCGTAGTACGGCTCCTTGAGCGTGTTGGCAAATAGAGTGACCATTTATTTGTCCAAGAGTGGGGGATGCACTTGTGCAACTAAATCTCTCCATCTTTGGGCATACTTCCTTACGCTTTCTTTGTCCCCTTTTTCCAGATTAGACAAGTTGGTTCTGTTAGGAGCAATGCCTATATTATACTTGTATTGCTTGACAAAAGCATCTACCAGGTCTTTCCATTTCTGGATCCTTCTATTGTCCAGCCTCATGTACCAGCTCAATGTTGCCCCACTTAAACTATTTTAGAAAAAATACATTAGTAGTTTCTCGTCGTGTACTACTTTTGCCATTTTGTTATAATAGGACTTGTGGTATGTGATAGGGCATTGCGTTTCAGTGTATTTGATGAATTCAGGAACACAGAACTTCTTCAGTACAACTATATTCAGGACAATACATATTTTTGCTGCTCGTACTGGTTCATATAAGTCTACCCCTTCAATGACCCTGATTCTGGCTTCCAGTGATGCCATCTTATATTGATCAATGTCATCAGATGACTTCGTCTTGTGGGATTCATTGACAAACTCTTTTACAACAGCAAGGGCTGGTGTCAATGCTTCTAACCACATAAATGCTAGATTGTATTAGGTCTCCTAACCATATTCACCCATTCTTTCTTCAGGTTAAGTTGTTATTGGGTTTTGAACAATGGCGATAGGTTGGTTGGAATGACCTCCACCAAAGGCATTTCTAAGTGATTGTGATGACATGCCACCACTTGAGGATGCTAGTGAATTGGTGATAAAGTTTTGGTGATTAGAAGGTCGCTTAGTGTTTAGACTAAGGAGGATGGTGTGGAGCAACAAAGGGAGAACATCTTCCATACTAGATGCTTAATCAACGATAAGGTATGTAGTATGATCATTGATAATGGTAGTTGTACTAATGTTGCTAGTGTTACTTTGGTTAAAAAGTTAGGATTGAATACTGTACAACATGAGAGGCCTTATCAGCTTCAATGGTTGAATGAATATGGTGTTGTTAGGGTGAATAGACAGGTGATGATTTCTTTTTCAGTAGGCAAATATAAGGATGAAGTGTTATGTGATGTTGTGCCTATACATGCTACTCATTTGTTACTAAGAAGGCCTTGGCAATTTGATAGAAAAGTCAAGCACGATAGGTTTAAGAATAATTTATTCATTGGAGAAGGAAGGATTTATACACTTGCTCCACTCTCACCAAAGCAAGTGTATGAAGATCAAATTCAATTGAAGAAGGGTTATGAGGAAGAGCAACATGTTTTGTCCAAAGTAGAGGAACCAAAAAATTCAGCCAAAAATGAAAAATCAAGTTGAACAACATGGTGAGGATGTGAGGAAGAGAGTAAAGAAAGTGAGTCATGAGTTGAAAAAAAGGGAACAAAGTTTCGGCCCTTAGGACATTAGGGGAGGGTCATGGCCAAGAACAGAAAAATAAAAAAAAGATCGAGAGTGGAGAGAAGAAAGAAAGGGTGAGAAAAGAAGAGTGTATAGAAAAAGTGGGGAAACACCTTAATTTTTTTGCAAAATCTAATGATCTTAAACATGTCTATCTTCTTGACTTGCCTATAACTTTACTTGTGTATCAGGAGGCATTGTTTTGTGTTCCTAGTATTGTTAAAGTTCTTTTGCAAGAATTTAAGGATGTCTTTCCAGATGACATTCCTAGTGGTTTGCCATCAATTAGAGGTATTGAGCATCAAATCGACTTTGTTACAGGAGCATCTATACCAAATAGGCCAGCTTATAGGAGCAATCTTGAAGAGACTAAAAACCTTCAAAGGCAAATGAGGGAGTTGATGTCGAAAGGATATATTCGAGAGAGCATGGGTCCTTGTGTAGTTCTTGTGCTTCTTGTTCTAAAAAAAACAAAAATTGACGAATGTGTGTCAATTGCAGAGCTATTAATAACATTACTGTAAAGTATCAACATCCTATTCCTAGATTATATGATATGTTAGATGGATTGCATGGTTCTAAAATGTTTTCAAATATTGATTTAAAAAGTTGTTATCATCAAATTAGGATGAACGAAGGGAATGAATGGAAAACTACTTTTAAAACTAAATATGGTTTGTATGAGTTGGTTGGTTATGCCTTTTGGACTTACTAATGCACATAGTATTTTTATGAGATTGATGAATATCCTATTCCTAGATTATATGATATGTTGGATGGATTGCATGGTTCTAAAATGTTTTCAAATATTGATTTAAAAAGTAGTTATCAACAAATTAGGATGAACGAAGGGGATGAATGGAAAACTACTTTTAAAACTAAATATGGTTTGTATGAGTTGTTGGTTATGCCTTTTGGACTTACTAATGCACATAGTATTTATGAGATTGATGAATCATGTTTTGTGTACTTTCATTGGTAAGTTTGTAGTTGTCTACTTTGATGATATTTTGATTTATAGTAAGGAGTTTGATGAGCATATGGATCATTTGAGACAAGTTCTTAATGTGCTTAGAAAAGAGCTCTTATATGCTAATTTGAAAAACTGTGACTTTTGCATGGATATAATTATTTTTCTTGGATATGTTATTAGTGCAAAAGGTATAGAGATGGATGAGGCTAAGGTGAAGGATTTGCATGCAAAGATTCAACAACAAATAGAGGAAAAAAATGAACAATATGCACATAAGGCTAATAAAGGACGGAAATTGGTGAGATTTGAACAAGGTGATTGGGTTGGGTGCATATGAGGAAGGAAAGGTTTCCTGAACAAAGAGAATCAAAATTGATGCCTCGAGGAGATGGTTCTTATCAGATCATAGAAATGATTAATGATAATGACTACAAAGTTGATCTACCAGGTGAGTATGGTGTTAATGCTACCTTTAGTGTTTCTGATCTTTCTTTGTTTGATGTAGGTGATGATTCAAGGTCGAATCCTTTTGAGAAGAGAGGGGATGATGCGATCCAACTATCAAAGGATCCATTGGAGGTTCCAATTGATCCAGTTACTAGGTTTAAGGCTAAGAAGTTCAAAGAAGCTTTCAATGGACTTCTTCAAGATACATTGGCTAAGGTGGACTTCAAGAGGATTTGTAATAATAAAGAGCAAGCCTTGATTAATCTGTTCAAAAGGGGCTTGTTGGTGGAACCAAGACCATTACACAAGGATTAGGAGAAAAAGACTAGATTCGGACGGTTTGATCTTTGGTTACTATGTTAGTCATAACTAGAGCTACAAATTGAAATTTAATGTGATTCTAGTTGGGTTGGAAACTAGACTTCCATACCTTTCCAACGGTATATGGAAGGCCTTCTAATTCATTAAGAAGAGAGAGAACCATCCATTTTAAGTTGGGCTTTGTTGCTGCCAGACAGAATGCGAAAACAACAAACTTGTCTTATTTAATTAGTTGGACTATCAAACTTTATTTATTTTGAGAGGAGACATTTTGTTTAGGTTTTAGACTTGTTTATTTTAATTAGTTTGGGCTAGTTTTATCTTGGGTTGATTATTATTTAAATTGGGCTTATATGATACCCATTAGAAAAACTAGGGTTTTGGCTTGGAGTTTAAATACTCTTTAGGTATAATTTTAGGGTAGACTTCTAATGATATTTTCAGCATTGTAGCCAACTTTTTGGTTACTCAATCTTGGTTCTTGATTGAACTTTCAATTCTTCAAAGAACTGACCATTCTTTGTTGTGAATTTATACTTTCTTTACTCGTCTCCAAGTATAGGCGTTGTGATCGAGTTGATTTATAGTCTTGTTGCCTTGGAGCAAGTCTTCCATTGTGATAAGTTCATTCAAATCTCAAAAAACTTGGATTAGATTGATCTTGGGGTCGCGAATTCCATTAAATTCCGCTAGGGTTCACACCAACTGCACCATAGAATACCACCCAAGGAAAGCAAACGTGGTGGCAGATGCCCTCAGTTGCAAAAATAGAGTTGCCTTGAGTAAGCCAATAGTGGGAAAGGATCGACAATTGGTGGAATTGAAAAGGATGGGTGCAAAATTGGGCATTAATGCAGGAGGTGGGCTAGTGGCTCAACTATTGGTGCGACCAATGTATCGGGAATAGATACTACAAGCCCAATTCCATGACAATGTGGGGTACAAGATTAGGAAGAACATAGAGGCCGGAGAAGAAACGCAATTGTGGGTAGCGGATGATGGATAATTGATGACGGGACAATGGTTGTACATACCTAATGACAAAACAGTCAAACGGATGGTTCTACGAGAAGAAGATGAGTCCAATTTCTCTATACATCCTGGCAGCACTAAGATGTATCGAGACCTGAAACACCTCTATTGGTGGCCTAATATGAAAAGGGAAATAGTTGAGTATGTGTCTAAGTGTGGGATATGTCAATAAGTCAAGGTTGAACACACCAAAAGCCCGCATGACTTTTACAATTATTACAAATTCCAGAATGGAAGTGGGAGATGATCACCATGGATTTTGTGTCGGGATTTCCCAAAGGGATGAAAGGAAATGATGCGACATGGGTCATCGTAGATCGGTTGACGAAATCCGCACTATTCTTGCCTATAAAGATAACCGAATCAGTAGACAAGATTGCCAAGATCTATATAAACGATGCGATACGGCTCCATGGGATTCTAGTGTCTATTGTATCGGATCAAGATCCCAGGTTCACCTCCCGACTTTGGCTGAGCATACAACATGCCTTGGGGATAAGGTTGGACGTTAGCATTGCGTTTCACCCTCAAACTGATGGCCAATCAGAAAGAGCCATCCAAGTCCTGAAAGACCTATAGGAAACTGGAAGGAACACATAACATTGGTGGAGTTCACGTATAACAATAGTCACCAAACCACATTAGGGATGGCCCTGTATGAATTCTTTTATGGTAGGAGGTGCAGGACTCCTTTATGTTGGGAAGAAGTTGGGGACCAGAAGTTGGATGGCGCAGAGTTAGTTAAAGTCACAATGGAGAAAGTGAGAACCATCAGAGATCACATCAAAGCCACATAGGATAGACAGAAGAAGTATGCTGATGTGAGGAGGAGACCTCTCAAGTTTAGTGTGGGGGACCCTGAAGGTAGCCTTGTGGAAGAACATGTTACGGTTTAGATTGAAAGGGAAGTTAACTCCCCGCTTCATTGGACCCTTCAAAAACTTGCAACGAGTGGTGCCAGTAGCCTACAAAATGGACTTGCCCCTATAATTAGCCAAGCTCCATGATGTGTTCCATGTCTCCTTGTTAAGGAAGGCTAATGTGGACCCCACCCAGATCCTACCTCAAGTTCCAGTAGAAGTCAATGAAAACTTAACACTCGAATTAAGGCCCATAAGGATACTAGATCGGGAAGTGAAGAAGCTACGAAACAAAAAGATCCCCATCATCAGAATCTTATGGCGAAATGCTTAAATAGAAGAGGAAACTTGGGACAGGGAGTTTGAAATGAGGAAAAAGTACCCCAATTTATTTGAGCTACCAGGTATGGATTATGAAACCTCTTAAATTTTGAGGACGAAATTCATGTTAAAGGAGGGAGAATGTAAACACCAAAAAAATAATGAAAGTACAATCAACCCCACCATCACTGCCGATTTCTAGATCAGTAGTGACACAATTTTCGCTGCTGATTTAGAAATTGGCAGCAACACAGTTTTTATGGTTGATTTTTGAATCGGTGGCAACACAGTTTTTGCTACCGATTTCTGAATCAGCAGCAACTCAGTCTAATTGAAAGTTTTGGAAACAATCAGGTTGTCTTAAGGAGCTAAGAGAGAGGGGTAAAACCTATTTTGGATAGACAAAACAGGGACAAGAGCACATCTAAAGCAACCCCAAACACCCCACCTCATTTAATATGAAGTATAAATGCAAGGAGAGAGAGAAGGTGACCCTTTCTCTTCCCAAAGTCTACCAGCAGTAGCTTCATGTCCAGCTGTATGCTTCTCTTCTCTTCCTCCTTCCCAATGAAAACTGAACCAAAACCAGCAGAAAGTACCTTTGTGAACGTGTGAGAGAGAAAACGAGTTGAGATCTTGAGTAGAGGCTGAAGAATTGCTTGGAAGGAAGGGAAAGGGGGCTAGAACAGGTGGGAAGAAACTGGCAGAAGAAGGAGAACCGAGAGGAAAGAGGGAGAAAGAGAAGGAAATCTACCAAACTATCCAGATAAACTTAGATCTGAAAGGTATGGGTTGTGTAGTCTCCTCTCCCTTATTCTTGGAACCCAGAACCGAAAATGATGAAGGATTTCCTTAGAAAATTGACCTACGACCCCTAAGCTAGCTATAAAGGAAACTAAAAACAATTAAGAGGACAAAGAAACAGAGACAAATAAGGCAATTTCCATAACATCAAACCAAGAAAAATGTATAAAATGGAAAGAATAAAACATGGTAGAGGGCTGACCTTAGCTATGGGGTTGGCTAAAATGCATATGTGTATGTTCTGCTGGGATTTGATGAAAGATTATGTGCTGGAATTGATGATTTCAATGTGTGTATTCTGCTGGGATTCGATGAAAGATTATATGCTGAAATTGATTATTGCATATGTGTATTATGCTGGACTTTTGTGACAGATTATGTACTGGGATTGATTGTTGCATCTGTGTGTGTCTTTTCATGCTAAAATCATATGACTTTGCTAGAACCTAATGTCAGATTGCATGTCTCCAGCAAATCTGTGATTTGCTGTCGAATTATGTGTTTTGTAGTGAATTTGGGATTCGTAGTTGAAGTTGTATTGTCTACATTCACAAACTCTAATGTTATGGGGTCGTCATCTAGTGATGATCTTCGTGAGATGATGAAAACTTTGGCTTCTAACACTGTGACCTTGCAACAAAATGTCATGTCTTTTCAACATGAAACAAGGTCACGTATTCACAACTTGGAGAAGCAAATGGGGCAAGTAGCTTCAAGTGTGGGGAAATTGGAAGCACAAATAAATGGAAAATTACCCTCCCTAGCATTGAATCCAATAAAGAATGTTAGTGTGATCATGCTACGAAATGGGAAAGAACTTGAAGAGAAAAGGTCGAAACAAATTGAGATGGAGGAAAAAGAAGAGATAGAAACCGAATTAAGTACAAAGAAGGAACATCCTCCTCCTCTACAAACTGAAACATCGACCAACACTCCAATGGTAACTCTTCACTTAATGAATTCCAGTTTTAAAACAATTCCACCCTTTCTTGTGAGTTCTTCTAGGTCGAAGAAAGAGGATAAAGAAAAAGAGATTTTAGAGGTTTTCAAGAAAGTAGAACTCAACATTCCTTTGCTTGATGCTATCAAGCAAAATCCCAAGTATGCCAAATTCTTGAAGGAGTTGTGTACTACCAAGAGAGCTTTCAAACTAAAAGGTTATGAAATGGTAAGTATGGGTGAAATTGTATCTGCTATTGTTCAAAAGAATATGCCTTTAAAGTAAAAAGACCCAGGTGCGTTTACTATCCCATGTGTTATTGGTAATGCTAGTTTCAAAAGGGCCTTGTGCGATTTAGGTGCATCTATTAGTGTTATGCCCAAACATGTTTATAATTCTTTTAGTCTTGAGCCTTTGAATAAAACTAGCATTGTAATACAACTTGTGGATTGTCATTTTGTTTACCCACTTGGTGTGATAAAAGATGTCCTTGTCAAGATTGATAGTTTAGTCATTCCATGCGACTTTTATATTCTTGATATGAAACATGATTCTTGTGATTCATCAAACAACACTCCTATGTTTTTTGGGAGACCATTCTTGAAAACTGCCAATACAAAGATTGATTGTGATAAGGATACTTTGTCTATGGAAGTAGGAGATGAAAAGATTGAATTTAATTTTCATGATGCAGTTAAATATCCTTATAACAATGTTTATTCTATCACATGCTATGAGCTATGACTATGATTTTACCAAGATATAAAAGATGTAGAGGCATATATGTGTTCCCCAAAACGTGCATGAATCGGCATTGGCTTTGCAAATTGTTCCTCATGATGCAGGAGTCATTCATCCCATCATGGACAGTGAATGGGTGGCGCCTATCCTTTTGGTGCCTAAAAAGATTGGAATTACATTGGAAGAAATACAAAATGATGCTTATGAGAATGCAAGGATTTACAAAGAAAAGACTAAGAGTCTCCATGACCGAATGATTACAAGAAAAGAGATTAATGTTGGAGACAAAGTCCTTTATCATTCGCGTTTGAAACTTTTTCCTGGAAAGTTGCGCTCTCTTTGGATTGGACCCTTTGTTGTTTCTAATGTTTTTCCTTATGGTGCAGTTGAAATTACAAGTTTAGAAACCAATAAAGTACTCAAGGTCAATGGGCATCACTTGAAACCTTTCTATGAAGGTTGGACGACAGAACTCACCCCTTCTACGGAGTTAGCTGAACCAATCTATAAAGAATAAGCATGCAACATGTTGAGCCAATGACATAAAACAAAAGCTCTTACTGGGAGGCAACCCACAAAAAAAAAAAACAAATTTGCTTTATTTTTCCCTTACCTTTTATTTTTTGCATTTTACTTTATTTTTGTTGTTCTCCTATATTCCTTTTCTTTTATTTCAATATTGAGGACAATGTCGTGTTTTAAGTGTGGGGGTATTAGGAGAATGTTGGTCTTCTTATTTTGATTTTCTTTGTTGTTCTAAAAAAAAAAATTCTATGTTTGATCTTTTGAACTCCTATTGGTTTATGAGCATGTGAGTATTATATATGAGAATTAATTGAGATAGATGAAGATATAAATTGAATGAAGGAATGTGCATGCAAGTTTTAAGGTTTAATTGGTTTAGGGATTGACTTTGAGAATATGCCATATTGACTTTATAGTGTTATACCAATGCAAGATTTTGAGCCTTCAACATTATATTTTTTTATTGTGCCTTCTTTCAATGATATGTATCTCTAGAACTTGCTTCATATCTTGTTGAGATTACATTCACATTACATATATACATGAAGATGATAAAGGCATTAGGAATTTTAACCACTTGAGCCAAAAAGCTAACCTAAAAAGTCTGAACTTTTTATATGTTTTCCTTTTCCCCTGGCCAAGGATTAGTAGAGCATATACTTATGATATCTCATGAAATTATGGTTGGAAATTATGTGAAAAGAAAGAAGAAGTGATGCTTGATGAAAAGATGGGCAAAGTTGCCAAAGGTTAAAAAAAAAAAACGTTCCTTTATGTTCTTAAGATTTTATGTTGAAAAAGCTTGAAATCAAAAGAAGTTAAGTATAGGTGATTAAAGATGGAAAATTTATGTGCTTTGATGGAATATCTTGTTTAAAATATCATTTTTCAGAATGCTCTACTTTCTTTGGTTTGAACCTTTTCTTTTACTCTCTTTTACCTCACCTTAACCTTAGCCCCATTATAACCAGAAAATAAGACATTTTGATTCATGCATTGTTTGTAATATGTTAGTAATGGAGATGAGATTGAAGAGCAAGCTTATGGTAGAATATATTCATTGATTGAATTTGAGAGATTTAAACACATAAGCTTTAAACACGTGAGTGTTGGAGTGTATATCAATGAGAGGACCTATCACTTTGGCATGGCATAGATTTCATTTAAATCCCGACGATTAATTGAGTTTTGAAGTTTGCATGTAAATAAATTCATGAAAATTTATACTCTTTATCCTTCTTAATTGTGTTCTTGTTTATAATGCATATATTATTGGATATTGATTGGGGATTAAAAGATTAGTCATAGTGATTTGATTTAATTTAATTTAACTTCAATTTGATTTTACCTATCATTTCTCGAGGACGAGCAAGAGCTAAGTGTGAGGGTATTTGATGCAACCATATTATTCGATAGTTTCACCCACATTTAACTAGTGTTTTGCCTATGTTTTATATATAAAATGCCTTGATATTCTTTATTTTATATTTTGTAGGCACTTTTAGATGAAAGATGTAAAAAGAAGTAAAATGGATGTAATTGATAGATTTGACCTTTAGTCGATGTTTTGTGCAAAACATGAGCTCTAGAGGTCGAAATGAAGTGATTCTAGTGGCATTACAAAGATTACATCCATACATTTCTGAACATCTAAGGGAAGAAAATAAAATAAGGAAGAGCATGGAAATCGCAGCCTTTAAAGTCAAATCTCGCAATCTGCCAATGTTGACCTTTGGCCATTCCGACTTGAATATTTGGAGCTAAAGAAGTCCAATTGATGCAAAATAATTTTTTTTAGATTTCTAACTCAAAGGCCTATAAACCCTTTAAAATTTCAGCCAAAAACAATGTCATATGAGGGAGATATGATTTTTCAAAAATGACAATTGAATTCTGCCAGCAAACAGGTTTCGTGAAGAAACGAGTCCAAATTACGTTCCGAAGCATCTATACCGATATCCAAGTTTTTATTTCAAAAATTTAGCTGCTATAAGTCAAAGCTTGAAGATTTCATGCAAGGCTATTTCTCTTTTTTTAGGAAAATAGTTATTGAAGTATTTAAATGTAAACAGTCTACTTAAGGGAGGACTATTTTGTAAAATAGAGACTAGGGTTTCCTATAATATAAAAAGAATGAGAGAAAAGAAGGGGGTAGCCAGCCAAGAGGAGAAAAATGCCCCCTCCTCTAGGAAACTCAAAATTATGCATTTTTCCTTCTTTTTGATTAGTTGTTCAACAAACATGCAAGGCTAAACACTTTTTCTTGGTTGCAAGGACACGAAAACCTTCGGATTTCAAGAACTGCAAGATTTATTTTACCTTTTCTTTTCAGTTTATATGATGAATATGTTTGTTCTCCTATGCTTATTTTTTCTATGATTGTTTATTTTAATTGCTAGAGCGGACTCTAAGTTATTATTGTAGACAATCGATTGCTATGTTTGATATTAAAACCGGAGTTGTGGTATATGAACTTGTGAAGCAACTGAGTTTAATAATTGTGGTGGATCTACGTTATTAATCTTAAGGAGAACATTCAATCAAATCAAACATGAACTGCGGATAGTTATGTTTTCTTGATTAATCAACTTATCTAGTTCTTAAGGCTGTCATTGAATTAAATTACTAGTGCGGACACTGTGGTTGTTTGATAGTTAGGGTTAGTTATACGGCGGATCCGTTAACTAACCAATGTTAAGAAGAGATAAATATTCAGAATATAAATTGGTGTTTCGTTTCCATGATCAGTTCTGATTTCTGTAGATGGATGTGTGCTTGCAACCAAGGTTTGTTCTCTTGATAATTTTCTGATTTTATTAAATTTTATTTGATAGTTTTCTGTTTTCTTTTGCTTTAGCTTAGATAACGTCCAAACCCCACCCCAAATTGCATATCATCTAGCATAAAAATCTGACTTGAATCTTCCTCGTGGGATCGACCCCTTGCTTGCTCTATACTATCTTGTGTGTTGTGTTTGAAGTTAGGGTAATTAATTTGTGCGACCGCGACATCGCAACAGCTTTAATCTGATGGTGTTCATGCTATAATTTGAGTCATTATAGGTGTTACAGACCTCCTCAATTTCCTTTAAATGCAAGTATGGATTTTTTAAATCTAAGCCATGAAAGAAGGTAAAAGTTGAATAATGCCTGGCTTAAAATTAAAATGAGATGCATTAGGAGGAAAAACTATGCATGATGGTGCACTTGTTCTTGTAGGATTCATGTGGTCTCTAAGTATTCTAACACGATTATTCTCATTATGAAACAACTGATTATTTTCTTCGGTCATATTTTCTGAAAATGATGAGGATACCCTATAAAGTCTACACTTAATGTACGTGACCAAACTCTCATGCACGTGTAGGAAGAGAATAAAAGGAAGAAGAAAACAAAACGAAAAGAAACAAAACAAAAGAAACAAACTTAGATATAAAAAAAGTGAAAAGAGAAAATAAAATAAATAATATAATTTGTACAAGAATTTACCTCCCCGGCAACAGCGCAAAAAACTTGACACGACCAAAAGATTGATGACTTCTCCCAAGTGCAGGGATGTCGAAGTAATAAATAACCCGGCAAGACCGGGGTTGAATCACAGGGAGGTTAACTATATAAATCATAAATAACAACAACAACAACAACAATAACAACAACAATAACAACAACAACAACAACAACAACAACAACAATAATAATAATAAAGAGAGCTTTGAGATGTGATATTGATATAAGGATTAAAAAATGATAAAAATAATTGTCAAGGTTAGAGGATCCACTAATGGTATTTCAAACAAGTATAGCATAAATTCAGAAGTTGATAATAGTCATTGATAACGTAAGAATTTGAACAGACTTAAATCATGAAAGTTCTAGGACATTATCTCAGCTTTCCAGGAAAAACACATTGAGATCATTTGGACTTCTAGAACTCGAGATATGGGCTGAACACTGAACAGTGTCTGGGCTGCAGGATAGATTCAGACTTCTCCATTGTTGCTACAATTTGGACTTGAAAACGGCCTTTTTAAATCTTGAACTCCCATGAAAGTTTTAGGCCTATGTCTTAGCTTTCCATCTATATAAAGCAGACCTACATCCAAAATCTATAGCTCCAGATATGACCCGATGATCGAATAGTGTTCCAGTTTGGATTGAACCAGCATCTCTTTTCTAAGTTTGGCCCTCTCTTTGTCCTTTCAATTTCAGTACTTAAACTCATCAATCAATCTTTTCATTTATGTGATAGGCCTACATTTAAGATGAACATTTACCATAAATTAAAGGTATCTTATGATATCAGACTTGTTATTATAAAACATACTTTAGTTAAGGAGTTATTGATACTTCAAGTGTAAAATAATGATATAAAACCTTGATAAAAATGCACTTTTAAGTACTAATCAACAATTCGGCAACGAAACACATTCCCTGCAGACAACACAGTTTGGCAGTGAAACTAATTCGCTGCTGACACACAATTCGACAGCGAAAACTTATTCGCTGCAGACAACACAGTTCGACAGCGAAACTGATTCACTGCTGACACACAATTCGGCAGTGAAAACTCATTCGCTGCGGACAACACAGTTCAGTAGTGATACTGATTTGCTGCTGACACACAATTCGGCAGCGAAAACGCATTCGCTGGAGACAACACAATTCGACAGCGAAACTGATTCGCTACCAAAAACATAGTTCGCGGTGAAAACTCATTCGCTATGGCATTTTAATTCGTTCTTTGGATCCAGCAGAATCATACAATTTTAACATGAACACATATGCAAATTCAATTCCAGCACATACTTTTTCATTAGATTCTTGTTTCAACTGTACAAATTCAATTTCAGCACATACTTTTTCATTAGATTCTTGTTTCAGCTGTAGCATGCTTTCAAGGTTACAAACATACATAATCATGCACATAACCTTACTCTAAGCATGTTGATGCGAACCTCGTGGTCACGCAACCAGCACACAAAAACACCAATTCCCGGAAAGCCAAGTAAATCAGGTTTGATAGGAGTGTGACACAAAGATAACTTGTACCTAGGCACCAACACTATTGGAAACGGAAACCCCCACCCAATGAATATTGATTCGCGAATGAAAAGTATAAGGATGATGCCACAAAGATAGTTGTTCTTCGATAAGTCATTTTTCAATTCATTAGAGAACCATGGAAGGGAGATTATCTCACCAACACACACACACACACACACAAAGTGCGGTAAACAAGAAATTTTATTAATCTGAATTGTCTACCTTACATGTCTGGTTATGCCCTTATTTATAGTGACTCCAAACTAAAATAAACCCTAATGGACCCCTTATGTGGACTTATATGATACCCATTTACAATTAAACTCAAATAATATAAATAAACCCTAAACTAAAGAAGAAAATAATAATAACAATAATAAATCCAAATTTAATATCCTAAATATAATAGGATCAGATTTGTTGTCCTTTAAAAGTCCCAAATAGACTAGAAAATCTGATCTGAAGGTAGAATTTATTCTAAAGTCTTTTCTTTTTGTAGCTAGGATGAATAAGGAATCCTTGTAAGGATTCTGAAATAATTATGAATCCTTGCCACACTTGGCAACTATGTTGCAGCCCATTAAAGATCTTGGTAGAATTAGTAGATTTCAAAAATAAGCTGCCATATCTTTTTAGGAAAAGAATCCTAGCCAAATACGAAGTCCACAAGTCAAAAGGAAGTAAATAACAAAATTCATACAACCTTTGTTGACCTGTATTGAGATGCCTTCCCAAACTCCAATTGATCTAAAATTTGAGCCCAAGGTAGGAAAACATGTCAGGAGACTCCACGTAAAATTTCAGCCCGATCCAACGATCGGATTGAGAATTATCATTGTCGCCGTAAAACTGGATAAATCACTTTTTACATCGAAATCTAAATTTGACCTTGCCTGGATCGTATCACCTCTCTAACACTCAAGGAATGTGCATGCAACTGGTTGCTAGGTTTTCTTCTTGGGGAAGCGGTGGCTATAGTGGTGTTTGCTGGCTGGCTTTTGGGGAGAGGTCTAGACTTCTTCTCCTTCCATGCCTTAGACCAACTCTGTTTTTCCTTAATCCTCCCTTCTTCTCCCACGTTCCAAGGAGATGCATGCAGCTGGTTTTGCTTCGGGAAGAGAGGTTGCTGCTAGCTAGCTGTTTTTTTAGGAGAGGAAAAAGGCAAGAGCATGCAGCCCCTTTTGGAAAGAGTGCCCCTTTCTCATTCCTTGCTGCATTTATACCCTTCTTAAATGCAAAAAGGGTGTTTGCTGGGCTGGATAAGGTTGTTGTTCCCATCCCTCTTTTGGGTTAATCTAAGGTTTTTAATGTCCTCTATTGTTCTCATCTAGAATAGCCCGGTCCAACATGAATTTTTGTTAGGCTTTTCGGCGTCACTGCTGATTCAAAAATTGGTAGCCATAAACTATGTCGCTGCCAATTCAAAAATCATCTGCGAAAACTACGTCACTACCGATTTATAAATCGGCAGCCAAATTGTGCTACTGCTGATTCAAAAATTAATAGCCAAAAGCTTTGCCGCTGTCGATTTTGAAATCGGCAGCAAAACTGTGTCGCTACCGATTTAGAAATCGGCAGCCTCAAATTGTACCGCTGCCGATTCTGAAATCGACAACCAAGTACTGCGTTGTGCCTATCCAGAAATCAGCAGCCATAAATTGTGTCGCTACTGATCTAGAAATCGACAACAAAGAAGTGTGCTGCTGCCGATTCAGAAATCGGCAGCGACAGTGGAGTCGTTTTTTGCTTTACTTTTTGGGTGTTTACATTAATCAAGTTTTTTTTTACCTTTTTTAATTATTTCTTTTGAATTTTTATCTTTCAACATTTTATTTGCAAGAAATTAAGCTTCAACTTTTTCGCTTTCTATGGAGCTATCATGCTCTCATTTGATTTATTAGAAATTAGTCTTCATCCTTTTTTTTTTTTTACTTTCCTTTCTATGAGATTATACCAATCTTATGTCCATGGACGTAAAGTTTGCGAGTTAACCCGATTTAACTGGGGTTTAATTTTTGTAGTTTTTTTTCTAAATCATCTTTTTTTAGTTTTCCCCTTTAATATTAGATTATTTAATAATCTGAATAGGCTCAGATCGGGTTTTTTTTTACCTTTTTTCTTTGTTATTTTTTCTTAATTTATTTATTGTCAATGTATTTTTTTTAATTCATATTATTTAAATTACCAATTTAACCAATGACTCGATTCTTAGATTTTTTTTCCTTATTATTTTTCTTACATGGAAAAAAAATCTGGATGACCCACAGCAGAGCGCGGGCCACAAATCTAGTTACATCTAAAGAAGAAACAAAAAAATAAGAACAATTAGAATTTAAAAAAAAAAAACTTAAAGGCATCACTCATTCATTGTGCACCAAACCACATGTCACTATGGATTGGAATTGTCATTGAATGACGAATTTGCCTTCCAAAAATGGTAAAAGGGGGTTTTTGGGTGTAATCATAATCTTATGTTTATGAAGTTCAGAAATAGTCACCTAGTATTATAGTCACTAAAAAAACCTAATGGTCTGCAAAAGTCTGGATAAGAGGATTAGTTATGCAAAGGAGAGACGCATCACCCCAGTGTACCCTACCTAAAATAAGTTGCATTGTTGTTTGATTGTTATTCTAAGTCGTGTTTCTCTCCATTGATCTTGTCAAACGTACAAGGCAGATCTTCCTTCATAAGAAAGTCTCTACTTTATTGGGTTATGTCCTAAATATTCTAAGACCTAGACTTTATCTCTTGAATACAACCAAGTCCTAGCATTCCGAATAACAAACTAATTAAAATGGGATTTTTTTGTATTTTAGCCAAATCCTAATGGATAATCATAAACCGGTTATGATATTCATTTTTGCATTTCTTGAAACATGAAAAGCCTTTTTTTTTGTATTCTTGGACTTTTTTTGGAATTTCTTTTTGAAGTTTCGAAGAAAACATGTGCTTTTAATATTGAGTACGTATCTTACAATGTAAGTCAACTGCCCGATATTAAGCAAAATTGTTGTAAAAACATGCAAAGGACCTACAAATATTTTTAAAATGCCTTTCGAAAATTTTGAAAAAAAATTCATTCTTTTTTTTTAATATTATTATATTATCTTATTATTATTAAATATATTGGGTTGAACCCGACCCATCCATTTGGGCTAGATTGAAATGAGTCCAACCTGGCTCAATCAAAATGGGTTGGGCCAACAAACTACCCAATAATCCTTTCTCCTTTTTTTTAAATATTGGGCTGGACCCAACCCAACCCAACCCAACCATCTAGGTTGGGTTGAAACGAGTCCAGCCCAGCTCATATGATCATGTTAATTATATTTGCGTGGCTGGTCTTATGGCAGGGGTAAGAAGAAATTTACCTGGTGTGGGGGTGGTTGGCTAGCCATGGTGGTAAAGGCTAGCTCTTGTTAGTGGATGAATTAGCAGTCACAACATCGTAAAGGAGTTGATAGATTATCGTGTGGGGGAGAGAGGATAAGCTCATAGTGGATGTTCTTGTTACCAACGAGATGATGGGGTTGTAAGGTGTTGGGAGACCGATGGTCACGACGTGGGTAAGATGGTGGTGGTGGCTGAAGAAGTAGTGAAAGAAGAGAAGAGAGGCGGCAATGGCAGAAAAAACTAGGGGGCTGATTTTTTGCCAACTTTGCACACTAATTTCTTGTTTCTCAATGCCCGAAATCTAACCCTATTTATGGGGGATGGAAGAGGGACATCTTATTTTTATTGGGGACAAATCTTGACCCTTGATTCAAGCGAGAAGGATCCCAACTGTTGGCTCCAAATGTCTTCATGGTCTGTGAAAATTGGTTGCAAAAAGACTGATTGGGTTGGCCTTTTTGGGGCGATGGTTGTAGGGACAACCAGCCAGCAAGAACTACTATGGGGTGTAGTACAATGTCAGGCCATCATAATAGTGTAGGGTTTGTCTGGTTTGGTTGAGAGATGAAGCATTAAATACTCTAGAAAAGTAGCAACTTAAGTAGTTTTTTCTGGTACAAAAGTGGAAGATGATGAACAGTAATCAGATGACAAGTCATCTGGTTTTTTTATATATATTGTTTAGTCAAAACAATATCATTTTGGCTTTTAGGGTTTTAATTTAAGGATTCAACCAAAATTCAATCTAGCCCATTGTCTTTTGATTGATTTTAAATGAAAATTGATCCCAAACTTTTGATTTTATGCAATTTTGTCCTTGTTGAACTTCAATATCAGCCCTGAATTTTAGTTCATTTTTAATTGTGATCCTTGGTATTGGATTTATGAAAATTGATTCTCAATTGACCATTAAACTTTTAATTGTCTTTAATTTCACCCCTATCTTCAATCGAATTAAGTCTCTGAAGTTTAGTGCCTTTTTTAAAAAGGTCTTTAGCTATTAATTTCTTCAATTTAACCACTAATTGACCCTAAACTTTCAATTTTCTTGCAAGTTTACCCCTAATTTCAATTAATTGACTTTGTAAAAATTAAGTTTGGTCCTTACATAAGTTTGGTAAAAATTAAGTTTACCCCTAATTTCAATTAATTGACTTTGTAAAAATTAAGTTTGGTCCTTACATAAGCATCTCATTTCAATCCTTGTAGGTGATTATAACCACATTGGTTACCCATTATGGGTAGTGGACTTCTTTCAGAAATCTCGCATTCCACTATTTTTGTATCTTTGCCTTTACTCTGAGCAACTTATTTAGGCGCATTCGTTTGGTCTTCTATTTAACTGGCTTGCTTGCTTCTACCAAAGGAATGTTATACACCACCATGTTTGTGTCTAAATCAGACATATTTGCATAAGTCCAAGCGAAAATATCTACATACTTATGCAGTAGAGATGTCAACCTATCTCTTTCTTCAACTATAATAAGAGTGTCAATCTTTAATTCTTTCTTTTCTTGCTTAGTTCTGAAACTATAGTTTATAGTTCTTCACTAACATTTTTCCAATTTTCTTGGATTTTTCCACCAACCTAACAAACTCTTTCATGTCCTCTTCTTCCAATTCTTCATCACCCATTGCAATAGTATTATCAAAGTTTGGTCAATTATTCTTATTGTAATGAGTTTGTGAATTGATGGAACTTTCAGGGTTTCTGAAAATATAGGTTATGCTCGTGTAAATGTGTTAAAAAAATGAAGGCACATCATGAACACAAAAAAAATGCATGATCTCCTTAAAAAGAAGGGCTCATTTGATAGAAAAAATCTTGCGGCATTATGAGTTAAATTGCCGACAAGACTAGAATTAGTCGAAACATAATAAAGTTAAAACAATTTTGTGGACATGATCAAATAAAGGCAAATTACTTTTTGAAAATAATAGAAGCAGGCTCCATCTTCTGATTCAAGTACACCTCTCCTTCAGCCAACTTCCTCACAAAAGCTCTTGCAGGGATCTCATCAATTGTGTGGACAGAAAGCTGCGATAAAACTTCATTTTTATTTCAGTTTCCACTTCCTTAGTTTGTTCCTTATCTTAACATTTTAGAGTACCAATATGAATATCAATTATGCTGGATCTAATCACTTCTACAGACCTTAGAATGGTAGGATGACAAGTTCCTCTTCCTATAGCTCTCATCCTTTATTCATCATCATTTTTGCCTCTCTTTTGATCTTGACAACCCCCTTGTAGTCATCCTTCTTAGGCTTATATCCAAACCCATACTTTTGGTCTGCACACTTTAATTTCATCGCATTAACTCACTCAGGTATCTTCTTTTTGGATCATATTAAAAAGGAATCCTATTTTTCAAAAAGTAGTTGGCAACCATCCTTGCTGCTTGTAAATGTTTTGGCTTTTTCAGCACCACACCTTTAAGTCATGATTTCAAATGCATGAATGTTCCCATCTCTATAATTCTCTACTTCAATGAATGGCACAACCATAATTTTTATCATGAAAACCGTCTCTTCAACTTTAACAGTTATCAGCATTGTATTCATGAAATATTTCAAACACTGGTGTAGTAAGGAAGCTACCACTCTAGTCGTATAGATCCATGGCCTCCCTAATAATATGTTGTAAGATGGATGAATGCCCATCACATGCAATGTTACTAGGAAAATTTATGGCCCCACGTACGATTCCTGCTCTAATGTCCCAACTATTTGTCTTGGCAAGCTATCGTATACTCTTGCCATCATGGTACTGGGTTTTATATGCGACTCATTAATAGGCATTTCTTTCAACATATGCTTTGCAACATATTTAGTGCATAGCTATTGTCGACTAGTACCTTTTCGATCAAGATGTCTTTACATCGTGCTATGATGTACGGTGGCTTGTTATGCCCAGTACCGTCTGGACCCAGCTCATCCTCGGTGAAATATAGATAATTTCAAGTTTGGATTCTTCCAACCATATGCTCTATAGTTCTTGGTTGATGTCTTGGGGCATATAGGCCTCAATTACCACCTTTTGCAAGGCTTTCCTATGTGGCTCGGGGCTCAGAATTAATGACAATAATGATCAACTAGCATGAATTTTCTTGAACTGCTCAACAACATTGTATTCACTATGTTTTATCAACTTTAATAATTCATTGGTTTCTTCTTCAGTGATGGGTTTATTTACTTCCTCCATCAGATCGACCATTTCCTTACCTTTGGCCTTGTTTTATTTCTCTAACTCTTTTAGGGTGAAACATCTTCCACTACGAGTCAGGCCTCTAACTTCTGCTTGAAAGACAGGTGCTAGCTGCATACTCTAAAAGGAGTCTCTGTAATTAGAGGGTAAGGTATTGTAGTCTCCCTTATGTGTCATTGTGGGTTTGGATAGGATTAGTTTTGGCAACCCACTTGCAGTGAATTATACCCGACACACTTTCTTGTTTTTTCTAAATGCATCCATCATGGATACCTCTCTATCCATCCCCTTGTTTTCTTCGAAGAATTCCTCAAATCATCATTTTTATCACCTTGTTATGGAAGCCTTTGCATTGGTTGATCATGTGGCCTTCTTTACCATGATACTTGTAGAAGTTCATGTTACCTTCTTCATACCTTGCTTTTATCAGCATCTTATAAATTCTGTCCATCAACACTTTTAAACTCCTTGGGCATTCCGCCTCTAATGCATTTACTTACTGACCCACTACCAAAAGCCTGATTGGGCAGGAGGTTCGTACTCATGTTTGGAGTTTCTTTAAACGTTATCCACTCAGCCTTAATTAATTGCAGCAGTTTCTACTTGAAGGCGTTGCAAAATTGAATGTTATGTTCTGCAACGCTTGCATGGTACTCACAGGTGTGAGGTCAGGTTTATACTAACTGGGGTAAGGTGGCCGAAGAGGCATGAGTGGTACTGGAGCTACATGTCCGATGATCAGAAGCTCTTTGGTACATCTTGTTTAAGGGTAGCGGTAACAGGGGTAGTTGTTCGTAGACTCTTTGGTAGTTTTTCCTTAGGAAACTTTCGGTTTGGTTTTTGGCTTGGTAATTTTGAGGCTCGGGTTTTTTGGCAAGAAATGGAGAGTTAAAGTTGATTTTGGCAATTTAAGATGAAGGGAATGGAGTTTTGTAGTTTTGGAATTGGCTCTTCTTGTTTTTGTAGCCACCTTCAACATGATCTACTTCTTCTTCCTCCCTCTAAAGCCCCTTTCTCAATGGGCGCATAAATTTTACCACTTTTTATTCCTTGCTCTATATGCTCGGCTACAACTACAGTGTCATTGAATTGTTATGTTGAACTACCTATCACATGCTCGTAGTATGGTGCTTGAGCGTATTTGCAAATAAGGTGATCATCTCTTTATTAAAAAGTAAGGGAGTGTATTTGTGCTGCTAGATCTCTCCATCTTTAAGCATACTCCCTTATGTTTTCTTTATCCCCTTTTTCTAAATTAGACAAACTTGTTCTGTCATGAGCAATATTCATGTTGTACTTGTATTGATGAAAGCAACTACCAAGTCTTTCCATCTTCGAATCTTTATATTGTCTAGTCTTATGTACTAGCTCAGTGTTGCCCTACTTAAGCTATCCTGGAAAACAACGCATTAATAGTTTTTCATTATATGCTGCTTTTGTCATTTTATTGTAGTAGGATTTGAGATGGGTAATAGGACATTGAGTTCCAGTGTCTTTGATAAACTTGGGAACACGGAACTTCTTTGACATAACCATATTTAGGACCAGACACATTTCTACAATCTGCACTGGTCATACAGGTCTACTCCTTTAATGGCTTCTAGTGCTGCCACATTTCTGCTTCAGATGACCTTATCTTATGAGATTCATTGGCAAATGCATCTATAGTTGTAGAAGTTGGTGCCAATGTTGTTGACTACACAAATGTTAGATTGTGTTGGGGATCTTAACCTTATTCTCCCACCCTTTCCTTGAGTGGAGTTGTCACTTGTGTGACAGGTCTATTGGAAAGATCCTCATTAGAGACATTTTTAAGTGCTTGCTTAAGTAAGCTAGTAATATGAGCCACGCTAGCCTTCAGAGACTCCAATTCTTATTGGAAATGAGTATCAAAATGAGCGCGCTATTCATCTTCCATATCTCTTCGTCTGAGTTGGGTGTTGTAGACTTTATGGATTGGAGCTCTTTGGGACCTATATTTCAACCTGGTGCATCTATGTATGTCATTCAAAATAAATGTATATATATGGATGGATGTAAATATATGTACATGCATATTGGGTATAGATTAACCTGTTTGAAGGGCTGATCCATGTCTTCTTTATTGAATATGGGCAAAAATCTATAGTCTGATTAATCTAAGAAAATCTTTCTCAAGTTCTTATCCCGGTTAAACTCATATACATTAAAGAGTACAAACAAAAAGATGGGTATTAGCCTTTTTTAAAAAAAATAGTTTTTACACACGGTAATCTCCCAACCTTAGTCCTTAGGAAATTCCCTCCAGCTAATTACATCATCTCAGATTATTACCCATATTTAGAAAAAAATCATGGTCTTAGCTAATAAAATCCTACGGAGTTCAGAATTATTAATCATGTCTGCTTTGATGTAAAATGAATTATTAGGGAATCCATACCCTAATAGAAGGTTTTAGATCATCACATGAGGGGTAAGCTTTCTCTCTGGTCTCAAAAGGGGTCTATAATCCACCTAGTGACCACCTTTCATGAAAGCAGTATAGGAGTTTACAAGGAACAGTTAGGGCACAATATGACCACTATTACAAAGTAAACACTTGGCTCATAGTTAGATGTTTCACGAATTTGACCTCGACTGAAAGTCATGAGGCAAACTGCTACTTCCCACCTAACCTAGAATTGGGTTTATTAGCAAAAATTAAAATGCATGAAGGCATTAATCTATACCTAATGTGCTTATGCATAAGTAGTATAATAAAGAAAAATATGCTAAAATTAAATAGACCAAAACATATAAGTAAACAATCAAACAAGCAAAGCTTAGTCCAACCAGACAAGGCATCTCTAATGGAGTCGCCATCTTGTTGTGACGTGCACGACGTAGAATGGCAGATCTGCCACTTAAGAATGGTAAAAGGGTTTTTTTTTACATATAATCATAATCTTATGATTATAAAGTTCATGAGTCGTCACCTAGTATTATGGTCACTAGAAAATATAAAGGTCTGCGAGAGTCTAGGTAAGGGGACTATTTGTGTAAGGGAAAAATACATCACCCCTAGTGCATCCTATCTAAGGTAAGCTATGTTGTTGTTTGATAGTTATTCTAAGTTATTGGTCTTGACTAAGGTACAATGCAGATCTCCCTTCATGAGAAAGTCTTTATCTTATTGAATTATATCATAACTGTTCTAAGGCCCAGACTTATTTATCTCTTAAATATAGCCAAGTCCTATCATTTCGAATAACAAACTAATTATAATGGGATTTTTTGTATTTTGGTCAAACTCTAATGGATAATCATAAACTAGTTACGATATCTATTTTTGCATTTTTTAAACTATGAAAAGATGATTTTAGCCTCTCTTTTTTAGAAAATATGCATGAAAAACCTTTAGAACTTAGTCTTATGCATGAAAACTAAACACCTTTTTTTTTAATGAAAGTTTATTTTTAAAGTTTTGGGTTTTTATATTTTTTTTAAGTTTTGGAGAAAAACAAGTACTTTTAATACTGAATCTGTATCTTACAGTGTAAATCTACAGCCTGATATTATGTAAAATTGTTGGAAAAATATGCGAGAGACCCACAAATATTTTTAAAATGCCCTTTGAAAAATTTGATTTCTTTTTCTTTAATATTATTATTAAATATTTTGGGCTGGACCCAACCCAACCATCTGGGCTGGGATGAAACGAGTCCAACCCAGCTCACATGGTCACAACCTAGTGACCATGTTAATTATATTCGCGTTTTGCATGCTAAATGAATTCTTGTTTTGTATGCAGTGGTCGATCTTGTCACAGGGGGAAGAAAAAATTTACTTGGCATAGGGGTGGCTAGCTGACCACGTTTGTGAAGGTTGGCATTTGTTGTGGAGGAACTAGCAGCCACGGCGTCATAAAGGAGCTTTTGGTGGAGAGGTTGATGGACTATCATGTGAGGGAGAGAGTATAATAAGCTCACAGTGGATGTTCATGGGATTACAAGGGTGCTGGGCCATCGATGGTCACGGCGTGGGTGAGGTGGTGGCTGCTGAAAAAACAGTGGAGAAAGAGAAGAAATGCGGCAATGGCAAAAACAAATTGGGGGCTGATTGTTTGCCAAATTTACACATTGATTTATTGTTTCTCAACGCTTGAAATACAACCTTATTTATAAAGGGTGGTAGAGGGACATCTTGTCTTTATTATGGACAAAATCTTGGCCTTTGATTTAAGCAGGAAGGATCTTAATTATTGGCTCAAAAGTGTTATTATGGTCTGTGAAAATTGGCTGCAAAAGGGTTGATCGGGTTGGCCTCCTTGGGGCAACGACTGTAGGGGCAATTAGTCAGCAAGAACTACTTTGGGGTGCAGTACAATGTCAAGTCATCATAATAGTGTATGGTTTGTCCGGTTTGGTTGAGAGCTGAAGCATAAAATGCTCTGAAAAAATAGTCACTCGAGCAGTTTTTTAGGTACAGAAGTGGAAGATGATGACAAGTCATCTGGTTTTTTTTGTACTGTTTGGTCAAAACATGTTTCATTCAAATGAAACAACATCATTTTATCTTTTAGGGTTTTAATTTAAAGATTCAACCAAAATTCAATTTAGTCCCTCGGCTTTTGATTTATTTTAATTACATCCCTAGTTGACTCCAAACTTTTGATTTTATGCAATTTTGTCCTTGTTGAACTTCAATATCAACCCCAAATTTCAGTGCTTTTTTCATTATGATCCTTATTCTTGGATTTATGCAAATTGATCCTCAATTGATAATTAAACTTTTTTATTTTCTTCAATTTCACCCCTGTCTTCAACTGAATTCAATCTCCAAAGTTTAGTGCGTTTTACAAAAATATTTTTGGCTATGAATTTCTTTAATTGAACCCCTAATTGACCTTAAACTTCCAATTTTCTTGTAAATTTACCATTGATTTCAACTATTTGACTTTGTAAAAATTAAGTTTGGTCTTTTAAACATTTTAATATTCTCAATTAAGTCCAATATGGGCACCCAAACTTAATTTTTCACCAATTAAATCCCTAATAAAATTAATTAAACCCATTAAAAGTATAATTAAGTCATTGCACCTAATTAAATCTTTTAATTTGACCCAATAATTAAACTTTTAATTTTGATCGTGATTAAATCAATTGGCCTATTAAAAATCTAAGTATGACCTTGGACTTGATTTTTATACAGATTCATCCAGTAATCCATTGATTTAACATTGAATATATATTGTCTCTCTAATGTTGGGTACAATGGGGTATGATTAGGCTCTACATTTCATCCAAAACTCCGACTTGATTTTTCTATGTATATCTGAAACATTCCTTAGCCAGTTTTTGTCACATCACCAGTTTTATTACTTTTATTTTTTATTTTTACAAGGAAAAAGGATAAAAATTAGGGAATAACCCAAAATGAGTCATGATAGGAACAATGAAATGACTATTTGGTCCTGCTAAAAAATCAAATAACTAACTTTCAAAGGTAAAACAGTCTTTTTCCATGGCTATATCAGTCATTGCTAGAATAATATAGTTCAAATCGGTCTTTTAACATTTCAAATGCACAATAAAATTACCTTAAAAAGCAAAAATTTTTAAAGTTATCGTCCAAGGCATTATAGTCTTTTTTGTTTTTTAAAATATAGTAGAATGACTAAATTACCCTTTAAAAAGTTTTTGTCGATTCATTATGGTTTGTTTTATGTTATAATCGGGTTCATTTAGGGACTATTTGGTAATTTCATAAAAATAAATATTATTAAAAAAGTAGGCAATTGATTAGTACTTAAAAGTGCATTATTATTAAGGTTTTATATCATCATATTATACTTTTAGTATCATTAAATTCCCTAACTTAAGCATGTTTTATAATAATAAGTCTGATAATATAAGATAGTTTTAATTTATGGTAAATGCTCATTTTAAATACAGGCAAATTTCACAATTCAAATGATTGATTTATGTGATTAACTATTGAAAATAAAAGAACAAAAGAAGGGCTAAGATTAGAGAAGAGATGCTGGATCAAACTAGCATATCATTCAGTCATTTGATCATATCTGGAGTTATGGACCTTGGATTGATGTTTGGTTTATTGTTCTGGAACGTTAAGACATGGGCCTACAACTTTCATGAAGAATGGAAGACCCAAATCTTTCGTTTTCAAATTCAAAGTTTGGCCACAAAAGAGAAGTCAGAATCTATCATGCAATTCAGCTCAAACATTGCTCAAAAGTTTATCCATAGATGGAGTTCTAAAAAGCCAAATAATGTCATATTTGGTGGGTGAAACGATACGCAAATTTACAACAACTTTCATGAATACCACCTACTCCAATTCTGATGTTAGCAATAACATTTCATCTAGACAAGAGATTAGGGCTATCCACCACGTCCACCAGAAGCACTACTCAGTATTTTAGCCATATCTCGAGTTGTAGTGATTTAAATGCTCTGAAATGTTGTGGGTGGAAAGAGGAGATGATTTCCAACAACTATCATGAAGAACACTTTGTCAAATTCTGATTGCATTAATGTCATTTCATCCAGCCAAAATGCTTGAATGTTGTTGTCCACCAAGTCCACTAAATTAATAGTTGGCCACTACATCAATAATTAATTACCAAATGAATAGTTCTGAATTTTAACCTATAAAAGGAGGCATTTGCCATTCATTTAGGCATCTTGGTTTTTAGATCAAGATCATTTTCTTGCTTTCTCTCTTTGTAATGTTAAAGTTTTATTTCATGTTTTATTTTTATTAATCTCTAGTTTATGCTTTTCATTTCCTTTACTACT
>Ga0325410_1000184_pt1 | contig 60944 bp, 50 predicted proteins | sample PopdelMetagenome_16_FD_206182 | JGI IMG/M metagenome (GOLD analysis project Ga0325410, IMG submission 206182) | Populus deltoides microbial communities from Bellville, Georgia, United States - Xylem-PdIQD-R3 | ecosystem: Host-associated > Plants > Phyllosphere > Stem > Wood/Secondary xylem... | reverse complement strand
CGATACTCTAGGAATTGTTAACAGTGCTGGAAACAGTTGGAGACTGAGATTCAAATAAGGAACTTTGAAGTCAGTGAGTGCAATCAATATTCTTGGAATTGTTAACAGCCCACCTGAACAGGCGAAGAGAGTTAATGCTGTATTCTTTATTTCCTTTTTCTTTTTCTCGTCTTGGGTAGCGCTTACCAGGTGGATATTATTGTTAGCAATATAAACATCAAACTCTTTTTGCCAAACTGTATGTTTTCTTACGATAAGCAGTTCGTCTTATTTTAACAAAACTTGATGCATCTAGACTTCTACTGCAAATTAATGTTAAGACATGCAGTTTACCAAAAGCAGAGAGCATGCTGATAGGTTATGGTTTTCTAAAAACCTCATGTATTCAAAGGCTATCATATGAAAGCCATAACTCAAAATGAGTTCATGTTTTCTCCACACTCAAATCTTGTATTAGACCGGAGTACGCTCACACTCAGCTCCAAGTTGAGCCATGATGCGTCCACGCCCAACTTCTCTTGGGTTATGTTTTTTTTTTTACCAGTACAAGATTACATCTCTACCCCTCACATATCGTATGAAGCAAATCAAAACAGATAATATAAAAAAAAGCTTGAGGACACAAAAAAAAGGTTTGAAAACCTTATATTCTTAGACATAAACACATTCTCTCTCTTCTTCCCCTACATCTACTTCTCCTTTTTCTTCTTCTCTATCTTCATAAAAGCTCATTAATACCTTAATTATCATATATATATATATATATATATATATCTTACTGACTTGATCTTCAGAGGGTCCCTCAACAACACTCCCTAGAGGTTTCTAAAGGATTTTATGTAGATATTCATTCAAGAGAAGATTTACAACTCTTGAAGGTGTCCATTAAGGAGGAGGACAGTACCATCTGAGAGTGAATGTCATAGAATACATTGTAAATGATCTAAAGGATCTCTATGAGTTATTCCTTCTAGAATATTCCTTGTGATTTTTGTAGCATCATCAATTGCTGATTTAAAACATAGCAACTGACATATAATAAATCAACTAGCTATGTGAACTGCGCTTCACCGCGGGTCAAATATTGAAAAGATTATCTATGCAAGTTTTTTCAATGTATTTTGGTAGTTCAAAAATATAACAAATCAAAAAGCTTATGCACACATGTAATCAAATAAACTAAGAATTATGTGTGTTAATAAATCAATAAAAAATCACTAACGACATCTAAAAACAAAACTTGAAAAACCGAGAGACAAATCTAGATCAAGATATTAAATCTTGAAAAATAGGACATTAAATTGATTGAATAAAAAAAAGGGAATAGCATGTAAAGCTACATATATTAAGAATATCATTTAAAAATAAATATTTTTTATTTTTAAAAAATATAGTTTATCTATATAAAAGATAAAAACAAAACCATAGATAAACCAGAAAAACCACTCTGAAAATTAAACACATAACAAAAAAAATCAATATTTTTTAAAAGAGATTCTAGAACAAAATATAAGAGAGGAGGTTTAGTCTCTGTTTTTTTTTAGTTTTTTAATAGGTTTTGCCACTTTATTTCTTTTCAATTGCATTATTTAAAGTTATATTCTCATTGCAACCATAGTTATCAAACCCAGCTTAGGGGTTGACTTGACCAAGGGGTAGGGTCCCGGGTTATATAAATTCACTCGAGTCAATCTGAAAAAATTGAAAAAAAATATATGAGGTTTTAATATTTTGTATAAAAAAATTTAGAAATAATCTATGTGGATATAGGGTATACATGTTGCAAACAATTAAGTTTAAAAGATTATTTATCCCACATTAAAAAGATACTATCTTATTCTTCTAAGTTGAAGTATTTAAACAAAATTTTTTTTTATCCCACATTAAAACAACATAATTTTTTTCTTATGAACATAGAGTATATATATTAAAGGGCTTCAAATCCCTCATTGAAAAAATCAAACATTGTTCATGTATTTATATAGTGAACTTTGAAATGAGTTAGTAACCAATTGAAAAATATGAAAAAGAAAGGGTCTCTGGATAGGAGAAAAATAATTTGAAAAAAAATGATCTCTACCCGACAGGTGGACCGATTTACTGTGGGCTAATTATAGGCCCGAATTTGAAATGAAACAGACTCGATCAAGGCCCCGGGTCACCCAGAAAAAAATTTAAAAAATATTTGATGTTTTAATATTTTATATGAAAAAATTAAGAAACAATCCATGTAGATATAAGGTATACATGTTGTAAATAATTAAGTTTAAAAGATTATTTCAAAAGGTTTTTTTATCTCACATTGGAAATATACTATCTTATTCTTCCAAGATGAAATATTTAAACCAAAAAGATTTTTTATCCCACATTGAAAAAAACATAATTTTTTTTTCTTGTGAACATAGAGTTTATAATAAAAGGTTTCATATCTCACATTGAAAAAAATAAAACATTCTTCTAGTAATTATATAGTGAACTTTGAAATGAGTTAGTAATTAATTGAAAAATATAAAAAAAGAAAGGTCTCTAGGTGGGAGAAAAAACACTTTAAAAAAAAAGGTGTCTACCAGGTTTTTGTTAGGTCACCCGAGTTTCAGGTTGACCTGACAAGTCGACTGGTTTATTATTGTCAATTGCAGACCAAGATTTTGAATGAAAAAGACCCGCAAATGGTATTAGGTCCTGCTGGCAGTAGGGCCCACCTAGGGGCGGAGCTAGAATTATTTGTTAGGGGGGTCATAATTAATATAATAAAATATAATATTTATTTTACTTTATTGTACATGAGTTGTAAAAAAAAACCTGTATAATTTAGTGTTATTCAAATAACTTACTGTAAACATATAATGATCTTTGTATAAGGTAAAAGGTTCGAAGAAATACCAAATTGAGTCAAAGCAACGAAGTTAATTTCATCTTCATAATATATTCATCACTTTAATGTTGTTGATCTTTATATCTATCAAATATAAACATATAAAGTATATAAGAAACATTAGCTAAAACGAAGCATTATTTATATTCGATAAACTTTGAAATAAAGCAAAAAAATAATAAAGAACTATTCTCACTAATCAACGCGGGTTCTTTGTAAACTGAGGCGCATTGGAGTTGCTCAACCATAATTTTAACATTACACATTGGAGTTGGTTCACCAGGCTGCGAGTTATCAATAATTTTTTTGAAAAAAAAATCAAATTCTTCTTATTTTGTTCATGATTCAACCTAAAATCAAAACATATATCGTGAGAAAAAATTGATAATTTTGGTGATTCTACTAAAAACAAAACAGAAAAAAAATCAAACTATAATCAAAACAAACCAATAAAATATATCTAATTAATTAAAAAAAAACACTATAACAAGAATTCAAAAAAAAAATGGTAAAATTAGCAGATCTTTGAAAAAAATGAAGCAAAAATGGTAGAATTATATAAAAAAAACCTCATCAAATTATTAACAAACATCTCAAAAAAATAAAAATAGATTTTAAATTTAAGTTATCTTGTTTTGTTTGATGAAAAATAAATTAATTGATGGCTCTACTTTAATCTTGCCGTTGAAAAATTTTACTTATGATTTATATTTATTTTTGTTTTTGACCAGCTGTAAAATTTATTGCGCAAAGAAATAATTTTATATTTATAGGATTTATATTAGGGCTACGTAAATTAATTTTAAAAAAATCAAATTGAAAAATCACACTTAATTACAATAAGAAAACTCACCTTTGTAGAATAAAAAACCTCCTCCACAATTAATTACCTAATAATATATATATATATATATAGAGGCGGAATATTTTAGGGGGGCCCCGGGCCCCTGCTTGCCCCCCTTCCTTCCGCCCCTGGGCCCACCGTTATTGAGTCCTGTTAGGGGCAAGGTTCATCACTAATGGGTCCCGCTATTAGGTTCTATTGGGAAGCAAGATCCAAAACTAATGAATTGTGCTGGGCAGCAGGACCCATTGATGATGTGCCCTGCTGCAGCAAGACCCTAGCACTATTAGGTCCTGCCTCCAGCAAGACCCATCATTGATAGGTCTTGCTATATATATATAATTCAAAACTATTGAATAAAAAATCTAAGCTAATGGGTCCCGCTGGATAGCCGGACCCAAAGCTGTTGTGTTTTGCTCAGGAGGACACACCGCTACACGCAGCATAACCAACTTTCTTATCTTCACTCCCCTTCTCATTTAGCTTTTGTTTTTTTAGTTTACATCTACCCCTCTTTTTAACATTCGTAAACTCCATGATAAAATCACAGTCGAATCTAACCAAACCCAAAATCCTTAAAAATCCAGTGCAAAATGTCACTGATTTTCCACTCAATAAAAAAAAACATTCTATAACACACTCCATTGTATCTCTTCGTGGATCAAAAACTCATCCATGTCTCTAAAAAATCAGGAATGAGCGCTGCTCTGCTATGTGTTATTGATGGTTCCACTGTAGGAAATACTTTATTTGAAGATGATGATAGTGCAAATACATTTCATGCTTTTAACTCAACTCAAACATTTTTAATTTTTTTAAAAAAATTGTTATTGACCTGCTGCGGAGAGCAGGCCAATATGCTAGCTATTATATTATTACGTAATGGTAATTTTTTAAAATACTTTTTTTTGTAAAATATATTGAGATATTTTTTTAAATTAATTTTTTTTATATCATCACATCAAAATAATACAAAAACAAGAAAAAAATATTAATTTGAATTAAATAAAAAATAAATTTTTTTAAAGATGGTGCTTTTGTAGAAAATATTTTATTTGAAGATGGTGATGGTGCAAATACATTCCGTGCTTTTAACCCAACTCAAACATTTTTAAATTTGAAAAAAAAAATATTCTTGACTCGCTGTGGAGCGTGGACCCATATGCTAGATATTATATTATTACGTAATGATTATTTTTTAAAATATTGTTTTTAAAAAATTTATTGAGGTAATATTTTTTTATTTTTTAAAATTGATTTTTTTATATCATCACATCAAAATAATACAAAAAACATAAAACATATTAATTTGAATTGAAGAAAAAATATTAATTGATTTTTTTATTCAATCTCCTTGGGCCTGGCTGGGCAGCTAGACCCAATGCTTTTAGGTTTGCCTTTGGGTCTAGTTGTTGGGTCATGCTGACAGCATGACCCAACGTTATTGGATCGTGCTGGCAACAGGGCCCAACTCTATTGACTCCTGCTGGCAATATAAAATGTCCCATCAATATAAGAGAAAAGAAATTCAACCAACTCAACCTCAATTAAATAAAAATTATCATTACCTAACTTTTGTATAATATAAAAAAAAGTCCAATCAATTTATTATCTCTTTACCATATGAAAAAAATAAGAGAAAAGAAAAAAAAATCTAAAGAGGTAAAAAATAAAATTTGACATATCTAAGTCTGGTTGAAAGCAGGATCCAATAACGGTGGGTCTTGCAAAAGAGTGAGACCCAGCACCTATTAGAAGTAATTTTGGTTTGGCTGTAAAACCAAATCCAATGCTATAAAGTTTCGTTGCGGAGCCAAACCCAAAAGGAATTTTTAACTGAACATAAAAAAAAAAACAACGTAACTCACAAGTGCTCCAACCCGTATACAATCCAAGCACTTTATATATATATATATATAGGAAAACGAACTTTTGGCATCTACCACCGCACTTTAGAAGATACCTCCTTCAAACTGTGGTGGTGCCTGAAATTCAACATTCTACACACAATAATAACCTCCGAAGATACGCGAAGGTGGACGTGAAGGGATTTGTCTGAAGATTGTTGCGTAAACTGATTCGATTATGACTTTTTATGGTCGAAACAACTAAAAAAAATGGAACACGTGTTGCGCACACAGGCATAGACTGCAAAATAACAATAGAAAACACAGACACAGCTTTTTTTTCGAAATTGAAACGCAATTCAAGTCAACTTTGGTATTGAAAATAAATTGCACTTTGTCTATTTCTGCTGCTGCCTGGCTAGATCCTTAACTTTAGTCCAGTACACATCAAGTACATCTCTTGTAGCGAAATCAAACTTGACTTTGAGACCCCACGTCCTTGTGGCCACCATCGTCGTCCTCGCCACCTACAGCCCACCCAATTTCCAAGGTGACATCCAGGAAATAGAGCATGGAAACCAGGAAAAAGCATGACAAAAACATTGGAAGGGGCCCAAAGATCCACAAAAAGAGTGGGAACGAGAAATAAAAGGCACGCAGCCCTAATGACCAGAAATAGCTACCCCTGTTCACGGACCTAGCCACATACTCGGTGCTGAGATGCTGTTGGCGATGATCAAGGCACATCTTCTTGAAGGGCACGTTGATGAGGATACTTGCATGGCTGTAGTACCTGATTGACTGCACATTCAGCAAGAATGCCACCAGGAAGCACACCAGTATTGAGAAGAACTTGATAGACAACCCTAACTCACTCCTGTCCCCAAACACAAAATTCCTGGGTGGATTGTCCCCGCTGCCGCTTGTCATGAGAACGGCAATAAGGGAGCTGAGCATGATGGCTGTTGATGCCAAGACGGTGGATGCCATTATATTGTTTCTCAGCGTCTGCACTGCGAGAACTCCATTCTTGGACACGTCCTGCACCATTACAATTAAATCCTGATGGTCAGACGTACTGCTTCATCCTGAAAAGATGATCAAGAAAGATATAACAAGAAAAATAAGAAATGAATAGGGATATATGCATATGTATAAGTCGACCTCCATCATGGCTCGAACCCAGAAGCGGCGATTGATAGCATTGATGCCAATGACAGTCTTGGTGGGGTGCTTCATGATTCGATAAAGAAGCCATATGTGGTATGCCACCATCGTAACAAGTCCCAAAGGAACCAGTGTGTAATCAAGAATTGCTCTCCCCATTCGATCCTTAATTTCCCCTGATTTTGTTGATGCGGGCTGCAGAATAGAGAGGAGGGGGGGGATAAAAAGAATCAAAGTGTAACACGGGAGCTTGTATGTAGACTCAGCTAAGAGAGATAGACCGGGCCGGGGCAGAGATTTCATGGGATATTTATGGATGGATGAGTGACACCTGTTAGATTAATTTTAAATAGTAATTGACTAGTTAGGTGGTCCGTAATATAATGCGGACAAACTTTTTATTTTCATAAAAAATTATAAAATTAAAAGTGTTAGGTTTAGCTATAACACTAGACCCAATAATAATATTTATAATATAAATTACTGACTATTTTCTCGAAAGCATGAGTCTACAGTTAGGCACGCCTGTCCAACCCTAGCATCCATGGCATGACAGCCCCAACGCTAGGTATTTGCAGCCTGCAACCCCACCATGCCCTACCAAAATTGAAATTGACTATTTTCTCCCCAACCATCCCTTCAATGCCACATGCATCCCAATGAAAAGACAACCCCACCCTCCTTGTCCAGTCTTTCCAACTCTCTATGACAAGGGCAGCTCTGACATTACACTGCTCCAATTTACAATGCTTTGTGTCTAGGTAAATATTAACAGGGGCACTAATTTCTTTTAGTATATTATACTAGTTAGGTGGCCCGCGCTACGCTGCTGGCTCACCTTTTATTTTAATAAAAAAATATTATAAAAATCTAAAACCCAAAAGAGTTGGATTTAGCTGCAACGATATACCCAACAATAATATTTAACTTATCTGTCAAAATTTTTATTTTTTTAATCTTTCAAAAAACATTATGGTTTTTCTTCGATAGTAATAATAGTTTTTTAAAAGTTATCAATGATGATGATGATGATAATAACAATAATAATAATAATAATAATTTTACAATTCAAATCAAATCTATGATTGTTTTTCAATAATGATAATATTTTTTTTCAAATTTATTAATTATTTTATTAATAATATTTATAACACAAATAATACTATTTTTAATATTAATATTTTCAATTATAATAAAAATAATAATATTTATAACACCAATAATACTATTTTTTTATATTAATACTTTTAATTATAATAAAAAATAATATTTTTAATACAAATAATTTTAATTTTAATATTTATAATATTTATAATACAAATGATAATATCCTTGGGTAAGGCTGCGCGGTCAAACTCGACTCCTTTTTTAAGTGTTTTGGATCTGTCTGATCCAGACCCAATACTATAGACTATTGAGTCCTGTTGTGCAATAGGACCTAACAATGTTGGCTCCTTTTGGAATTGTTTTGTGCCTGGCTACAACAACGTTGGGTTCAGCTGCCAAGTCAGGCCTAATAGCTTTTGACAGAGGAGACAATGCCTCCAGCCGCATTTCATGACCAAAAACTCAGTGAAGAAATGACCCCATAGGGCGTTACAATGTTATTCACAGTGAAAACATTCTATGACTATAATGTCGTCCATAGTGTAAGAACCTTGGGTCATGATGCTGGACCCAAGAGAAATGAGTCGTAATGTCTGACCCAAGAGATTTGGTTTTTAATATTAATGCTTTTAATTATAAAAAAATAATTATATTTTTATATTAATATTTTTAATTATAATAAAAATAATAATATTTATAACACAAAAAAACTAAGACCCAAAAACCTTGGGTCCTAACGCTTGACCCAAAAGAATTAGGACCTAAGAGAATTCAGTCCTAAAATAGGACACATTAGTTTTAGGTCCTGACACAGGATCCATTAGCCTTGGATACCCGCATCAGACCCAGGAGAATTGGGTCCTAACGCAAGACTCATAGTCTTGGGTCAAGCGGGGTGCAAGACCCAAGGGATTTGTGTAAAACCATGGCCTATTATAACTATTATAATGAGGATAACCAAGAAACATGATGGAAATTTTGATGCATAGAGATTTTGTTATACAGATTAAAGTAAAAATATTTGTGGTTATTGAATGAATAAAAATAAATGATAAAATATTTGCACCCGAAGTTAGCTTGGAAATTTTAAATATTCAGTCACAAAACGATACAAAAACACTAAGGAATAAATGGAAATGACTAGTTTCCTGATTTGAAATCTAGTGGCGCCAATAAAATTGGCAATCGGGAACTCCACCTTATAAACTTCCTAGTTTGGAAACTAATGGTGATTAATATTTGTACCAAATGTTTGGGTGAGGAATTATAAATTTAGTCCTTCAATAATACAAAAAAATACTGAGATATAAGTTGGCACGCAACCAAACATGACCCATGGTTAATTAAAGGGGGTATAAATGCTTTGAGTAAAAAAGGAGAAGTACCCTTCCTCTTCCCTCTAGGGCCGACCATAATCAGTATACCCTCCTCCTTGAAATTTCTTCACCAAAACTCTTGCATGTCCTTAAAAAATCATACTTAGATGAATAATGAGTCAGTTGGAGGATGAAAACCATCCTTTAGAGGTATATAGAAAGGAGAAAAGTTCGGTCAAAGAGGAAGAAACTTGAAGGGGTCTAAGTTAGGGAGAAGAAAAGGAAGAGAAAAATCAGCAAGAACACCCCAGGCTTGTTTAAATTCGTGAGGTAAGAAAATTTTCCTTGTCTCCACCCCTGTTTGAATGGATATTGTTAGAAGGAATAAAACTGTAATGGACTTGGTAATTCAAGGGAAAGATACTGGAATTTTATTATAGATTTTCTTGAACCTGAACTTACAGGTAAAGTTGGGAAAATTGAAATAACAATTAAAGATAAATATCTTAAAGAAACTGAATTGAAAGAATAATGCAAAATTGATAAACCCTAACTACGTTTCTGGGCAGCCTGGGCCTTCTAGGTGAATGAGATTTGCTTCAAAGTAATTTCTGCCTCTCTATAGCCCTTCCTGCACCTTTTATTCTGATTCTCGGTTAGTTGAGATTTTAGATTAATCTGATAGACCTGCTAGCTGTGTTATTAATCTGAATTGTATTTGGACTCAATCTCCTCTTTCAAAATGGTGTCGTTGCTTTTGCACTTAATCCCTTGCCAGCTGTCAGCCGTAGGGGCTTCATTATCTCAGCCTTCCACGTAAGTAATTCTTGTCCAATCTTTGACCATACACGTGCTAACCTTATACCTTTGCTGCAGGTAACTCTTCTCCAATGTTGCTACCCAATTTTTGACCCGTGTTTTTGATAAATTTACAGAAAAAAACCAAAAAATAGCAAAAAAACAATGAAAACCCCAAAAAATGCATTTTTGATATATTTGCATCGTTTTTAGCATTTTCAACGTCATCTCAAAAGAATTTAAATTTTCAAAGGTATTTAGAATGCGTTCAACTTTTAACGCGTAAATTTTATGATCACTGATTTTCCTTGTTGAGTTGATGTTGATATTGCTCGTTTTCAAAAATACAAAAAAAAAAAAGAAAAAATCAAAATTTACAAAAAAAAGAGGAAAAGAAAAGGAAAGGAAAAGTTGAGGGACTAGTTTGAAAACCTAGCAAAACTTTTCCTATAAATACTAAGCTACAGTGAACACAAAAAGGAGAAATTTACACAGGGAGAAAAATTTTACAGGCACGAGGGGCAGAGAAAAACTGAGAAAAAAAAAATGAAAAAACCTAAACCTACAAAAAAACAATCACAGCCGTCACCCTCTGGAACCAACACAGAACCCCCCACTCCTTTGGCTTTGGGAAAGCAAACCGGAGAGAACCCCACACAAAGAGAGGGCAGCTGGCCACCCTTCCTCTCTCGGGGAAGCAAACCAGAGGTCGGCGGCCCCTCTCCATTTGAAACAAAAAACCAGATCCCCCCTCAGCTACCACTGCTCCTTTTAGCCATTTGGGCTCCCCTCTTTCCCTTGTTGAGGCCGGCCGCCCCTCCCTTTGAAAGAAACCAAAGCTTCTTTCTCCCTTTGCCCGACCAGGACTCCCCTGGCTCAACTATTTTCCCTCTCCAAAGCATCGCCCGACCCTTAACCAAGGCCAGCCGGCGAGCTCCCTCCTTTGGTTGAGTCCCCCATCTCCCCGTCATCTGCCTCTTGCAGTCATACCAACCCCTCTGCAGCCGCCCGAGAGAAAAAATCCAAGCTTTTATCTCTCTGAAGCAGCGGCCACCCGAGCACCATCTCCTTGGGTCCTCCTCCTTTGCCAACCCGGCTGCCCAAACCGAAAGAAGCCCTCTTCCTAGGCAAAACCACTGCAGCCGCCGTTCTCCCTCTTGAAGCAAAAAAGGAGACGCAGCCCCCCTCTCTTGAAATAAACCGAGAAAACCAAAGGGGAAACTCTCCCTGTCCTCTTCAGCCGGCCACAGATAGCCCCTCACTCTTCCAGCCGGCAGCCACCGAGAACGCCGCCTAGCAGCCTGCAGGCTCTCGTCCTCGCTAAGACCCGAACTGGCCGCCAGCAGCTGCACAGACGCGACATGAACCCATTCGCCAGCAGTCCCTTGGTCATGCCACCGGCCACCTGAAACAGAAGAAGAGGAAACAAAAAGCTTACAGAGAGAGAGGCAGATCTGAATAAGGAGAAGGAAAAGGACCCGATCTGAAAACAAAACTGAAACAGACTTGCTTGTTGCGTTTTTGGATGCTTTGTAGGTGACATTGCCTCTCATCGCCGGTGCAAACGGGAAGAGGAGGAGGAAGCCGATTTGGATCTCCCCTGGCGCCGTTCATTCTTTGCGGCGGCGCGTGAACCCACGCGCCGCCAGTGGTGGCCGCGAGTGGAGCAGACGCGCCGCCGCCACTCCCACAGTTCCTGAGGGGTTGCTCTGCAGTTCCTAGACTCTTTAGGGACTTTTTTGTAACTTTTACATGTTTGAATATGTATTTAAATTTCTGTTAAATGTTTTAAGTTTATGTTCTGTTGTAAAAATTGTAACAGAAAAAACATAGTGAAAAAGTGATGTGGAAGTGTGTGTTTGTATTTTTATTTACTTATGTTATTGAATTATAAAAATAAAAAAAACAAAAAGAATTAATTGTTTAATTTGAATATGGTTAAATATCTCAAGGTTAAATAAAATCATGTTATATTTTCCATAAAAATATAAGAACATGTTTCTATATATTTTTTGGGATTTAATAACTGATTTATTAAAGTCTTAAGAATTTGATTAATATTTCAAATTTTCAAATCACATTAAACCGCAAAGCAGCTTACCTCAGGTAGGGTGTGCTAGGGGTGCTAATACCTTCCCTATCCACAATCAGTCCCTTACCCTCAGATCTCTGATGACGACCAGTAAATCCGGGTTTCCTAGTAACCCTCAATCCAATACTAGGTGGCGACTCTCAAAGAACCAATCAAGCAACATAACAGAAAAATCGCCGAATTGCCACGCGGGGGACGTGTGACATCCAACACGCCTTCTTCTTTTCTCCCCGGCTTCAGTCTGAGAATGGTTCATGCTATGTTGCCGGACTGTTACAACTCCCTCCCCCTTAAAAAACCTTTCCCTCAAAGTGAGGGTAAGAACCTTTTAACCATTCTTCTTCGACCCACACGACGTCTTTTTTAGGCTGTCCTTCCCATCTTAACAACACTTCTTCCCTCGTCTTCCTCCTTAAGATTTGACTTTTTCGGTCCAGTATCTCTGCCGGTTCTGGCTGTGAATTCATCTTAGGTTCGAGAATGGGTATCTTCGGTTCAGGAATGGTTCCTTTTCCAGCCCATTTCTTCAGTAGCGAGACATGGAACATGCTATGGATTCGGGCTTTCTTAGGAAGATCTAATTGGTAAGCCACTTCTCCCACCTTTTTTAAGATTTTGAATGGCCCAAAGTATTTATATGCTAACTTCCCATTTTTACTTCTTGGCATGCTGGACTATTTGAATGGCTAGAGCCAGAGGTAAACCCATTCCCCTTCTTTGAACTGGGTCTCTTTTCTGCCTTTATCTACTTGTTTATTTTGTCTTAATTCCTATGCTCAAGCTAAGTTATGTTTAATTTCTGTAATCTGTTCTGTCCTGTGTTGTAATTGTTCCTCTGCTGCTTGATTTTTTGTTGACCCTGGAATATAATCTGTGAGGCTTAGGGGTGGGTAACCGTACGTTGCTTCAAACGGGGTAGATTTGAAGGATGTGTGGTAGCTGGTATTGTAACAATATTCGGCCATTGTCAGCCAATTAGACCAGCCCTTCGGGTAATCATCTACATAGCATCTTAAATACCCTTCCAATGTTTTGTTGGTTGCCTTTGTCTGACCGTCGGTTTGGGGGTGGTATGCTGTTGACATCAGCATCTTAACCCCTTGAATTTGGAATAACTCTCCCCAAAACTTGCTAGTGAAGGTAGGATCCCTGTCTGATACTATATTGTCTGGGAGTCCATGAAGTTTCATTACATTCTGTGAGAATAGATTGGCTATTTTTGTTGCGCTGTAGGGGTGGGATACGGGAATAAAATGGGCATATTTGGTAAACATATCCACAACTACCATAATTACTGAGTATTGATTAGATTTTGGTAGACCCTCTATAAAATCCATAGATATGGATGACCATGGTCTGATGGGTATAGGTAAAGGTTGTAAGAGTCCTGAGGGTTTTGTGTTTTCTCCTTTTGCTCTCTGACAAACTTCACACTGTTTTATATAGGTTTGTATATCTGATTTCATTCCTACCCAAAAGAAATCTCTCCTTGCCCTTTTTAGTGTTCTCTCAAAACCCGTGTGTCCTGAAGATGGGCTATCATGAATATAATTCAGGATGGCAGTTTTTATAGGGCTGGATTGACTTATGTAGACTCTCTGTTTGTAGTATAGTATCCCTCCCCTAAAATGATATTTCAAGGAGCTTATGGTTTCTTGGTCTAGTTGTTGCATGATAGCTTGAATTTCCAGATCAATTTTATAACTATTTTTTAATTGATCAGCCCAATTAACAATTGGGGTAGAGATAGCCCATAGTTTACCTTTGTCTGCGGTGTCCTCCTGTATAGAGAGTGCATCAGCTACTAGGTTCTCCTTTCCTGCTCGAAACTCGACCACAAAGTCATATCCAATCAATTTGGATAACCATTTCTGTTGTGTGGGTGTTCCAACCCGCTGCTCCAATAAATACTTAAGGCTCTGTTGGTCCGTCTTAACCTTAAAGGCTTGGCCCAAAAGGTAAGGCCTCCACTTCTGAACAGCAGTGACTAGTGCTAAGAATTCCTTCTCATAAGTGGATAGTGATAGTTCCCTCCCCTTTAGATTCTTGCTGAAATAAGAAATGGGTATGCCTCCTTGCATTAGCATAGCACCGAGTCCTATACCTAAGGCATCACACTCCACTATAAAACTTTGGTTGAAATTTGGTAGTGCTAGGACTGGGGGGGTTGATACGACCTGTTTTAATTGTTCAAAGGCTTGTTCTGCTTCCGAATCCCATTTGAAAGCCCCCTTTTTCAATAGTCTAGTCAATGGACCAACAATCATCCCATAACCTCTGATGAATCTGCTGTAGTAGCCTGTTAACCCTAAAAAACCCTTAGTGATTTGAGTATGTTTGGTTTAGGCCACTTGATCATTGACTCCACTTTCCTGGGGTCAGCATGCACTCCCTGACTTGATACGATATGCCCCAAATATTCAATTTCACTGCTTGCAAATTTATATTTGGACTGTTTGACAAATAACTTATGTTGTACCAGAGTCTCAAATACCATCCTTAGATGTCTCTCATGCTCTTCCACATTATGACTGTAAACTAGAATGTCATCGAATAAAACCAGCATAAATTTTCTGAAACAGGGTCGAAAAATGTCATTCATCACACCTTGAAAAGTGGAAGGGGCATTTGTGAGGCCGAAAGGCATCACCAAAAATTTATAGTGCCCTTCATGAGTCTTAAAGGCTGTTTTGGGGACATCTTTTTCCTTCATTCTAATCTAGTGAAAGCCTGACCGAAGGTCTAGCTTGGAAAAAATCTAAGAACCATGAAGCTCATCTAGTAGTTCTTCCACAACTGGTATGGGAAACTTGTCTTTCACAGTTTCCTTGTTGAGGACACGATAGTCAACACACATTCTCCATGACCCATCAGCCTTTCTAACTTAGGACATGCAATGAAAAAGGGTTTTGGCTGGGTCTTATGGTACCTATTGCCAATAGCTTTTTAATAAGCTTTTTTATCTTAGATTTTTGGTAATAGGGGTACCTGTAAGGACGTACACTTAGTGGGGAGGTACCCTCCTGATCATGTGATCTGCTAGGTGGAATTCCTTTTGGCTCTTGAAAAAATTCCACGAATTCTAGCAACAGATTCTCAATCTGTTCTGGAATTTCATTATGGACTGATACCAGCTCCTAGATTTGCAAAATCAGGCCTTCCTCGACTCTTCTCAATTCTTGTAAAAAGGTTGCGCTGCAGTCTACTTCTGATTTCTCCACTCCCATTCCACAGATCAGGACCCTCTTCCCCTCCTTTTGGAATTCCATTTTTAAGGCTGAGAAGTTCCAAAGAATAGGCCTTAAACTTTTAAGCCACTGAATTCCTAACACCATATCGCATCCTCCCAGCTGAATGACATAAGCCCGAGTGACAAACTGATCTCCTTGAATCATCAGTTTGATATCTGAGCAGCTTCCCTCACTCCATAGCCGGGAACCATTTGCAATATTCACCCCTATAGGCTTGTGTTTTAAAACTTTCATCCCTACCCTTCTTACTACCCTGGGATGTATGAAATTATGTGTACTTTCTGTATCAATTAAGGCCACGAAGTTATGGCCACTCAGCTTAACTTCCACCCTCATAGTTTTAGGATTGGGACTCCCTATGATTGCATGAAGGTATATGTTGATTCCCTCCTTGCCTTCTTCTTGAGGTTCCCCCAAGTCAATCAGGTCTTTAGGGACACAATTTTTCTCCTCCATCTCCTCCTCTACTTTCTCTATCAAGAATATCTTTGGTCCTCCACACCTAGGGCCAGGTCCCCACTTACTGTCACATTTAAAGTAAAGCCCTTTGTCTTTTTTTTCCTCATCTATGCTGGAGTGAGTCTCTGTATCAGAACTGGTTTATTTTCAGCCCTGAGCTGAGTTGGTGTTGGGTTTCGGCATTGAAACCCCATAGCACTAGGCCTCCAAGATTTCCTCATAATTTTTAGATTTTCCTCCTGCATCCTTGCTAGTCCATAAGCAGCCACTAAATTCTGGGGTTTAGCATCTTGACTCATTTTTATCTCCTTCTTCAATCCTCCTAAGAAACAGCTGAGCCTATGAGAGTTAGACATCCCTCTGACCCGGTTTGAAAGCATCTCGAATTGGGTTTTGTAGAGCTCTACTGTTGATGTTTGTTTGATACTTATGAGGGCTTCCATGGGATCATCATAAGATGATGTCCCGAAACGAATTTGGAGGGCCTTAACGAAGGCCTCCCAACTGGTGAGAATTCTAATCTCTTCTAATTCTTGATACTATGTTATGGCATTTCCTTCCATGTGAAAACTGGCTATAAACAGCCTCTGTTGAGCTGGAGTGTTATGAAAGTTAAAGAATTGATTGGCCTTGTATACCCAACCAATAAGATCATCTTCATTAAACCGGGGAAACTCTAATTGGATTGACTTGAGCTGAACCTATTGAATTCCTTCCTGCGGTACTACTTCATGCCTTGGATTTCCATTAACTGACCTGGTAGGACAATTAGAAGGGGAGCCCATAGGCCTTTTCCTTTGGGCCTTAGTCATCTAATCCATCCTAGTAGATATATTTCTTAATTGCTACACTATGTCTTCCAATATTTGTTGTTGATTCTGTTGGTTTTGTTGCTGTGTCTCCTGTTGTTGTTTCATCCCTGACACAGTTTCTATCAATTGTGAAACTCTTGTTCCTTCAGCCATCCGAGATTCGTGGCTCTGATACCACTTGTAATGGACTTGGTAATTCAAGGAAAAGATACTGGAATTTTATTATAACTTTTCTTGAACCTGAGCTTACAAGTAAAGTTGAGAAAATTGAATAACAATTAAAGATAAATATATTAAAGAAATTGAATTGAAAGAACAATGCAAAATTGATAAACCCTAACTAGGTTTTTAGGCAGCTTCGAGGTAGCCCGGGCCTCCTGGGTGAATGAGATTTGCTTCAAAGCAATTTTTGTCTCTCTACAGCCTTTCCTCCACCTTTTATTCTAATTCTCAGTTAGTTGAGATTTTAGATAATCTGATAGACTTGCTAGCTGTATTATTAATCTGAATTGTATTTGGACTCAATCTCCTCTTTCAAAACGGTGTCGTTGCTTTTGCACTTAATCCCTTGCCAGCTGTCAGCCGTAGGGGCTTCATTATCTCAGCCTTCCACGTAAGTAATTCTTGTCCAATCTTTGACCATACACATGCTCACCTTATCCCTTTGCTGCAGGTAAGTCTTCTTTAACACGCCTCCTTCTTTTCTCCCCGACTTCAGTTTAAGAATGGTTCATGCTGTGCTGTCGGACTGTTACAGAAACCCCCAAATGTATAGCCCTAGAGTTTTGAAATATACTGATTTTGGGAACCTAATGAAACAAAGAAAAGATATATTAGATGAAAAGGTTGATTTAGCTGTTAAAAGAATGCATGAAAAATTCTTCTTTAATTGTAAAGCCTAGGAATTCAAGTCTAAATAGAGTTGCTGTCTGACTTTCAATTATGTTTGAGAGCTGCTATTCATGTATTTTTATACATATTCCTCATAGATATTGTGTATAAACATGTTACCTTACAATAGAAATAAAGTTTGCTTTATTTGGAGTTATGGAACTCCAAATATGAACAACATACTAAGGTAAGGTCATGCTAGAAACTACTAGACAGAATTGTTGTCTGACTTTCAATTATATTTGAGAGCTGCTATTGATGTATTTTGATGCATATTTCTAATGGATATTGTGTATAAACGTGTTTCCTTACAATAGAAACAAAGTTTGCTTTATTTAGAGTTATGGAACTCCAAATATGAACAAAATACTAAGGTAAGGCCATGCTGGAAACTACTGGACAGAATTGTTGTTTGACTTCAATTATGTTTGAGAGCTGCTATTGATGTATTTTGATGCATATTCCTCATGGATATTGTGTATAAACATGTTGCCTTACAATAAGAAATAAAGTTTGCTATATTTGAAGTTATAAAACTCCAAATATAAACAAAATACTAAGGTAAGGTCATGTTGGAAACTACTAGATAAAATTGTTGTCTGATTTCCAATTGGGTTTGAAATTTGATATTGGTAACTTTTGATACATGTTCCTTATGGGAATTATATGCAGCTGTGTTAGCTTTAAATTGAAATAAGTTTCCCTTTATTTGGATTTATGGAACATCAAATATAGAAGAAATGCTAAAAAAAGGTTAGATGATTGGCCATAGGACAGAATTGTCGATTAACTTTTAGAAGAATTGAAGGTTAGTGAATGATATAATTTTTGGCAGCCATATTCCTAAAAGTTGCGCTTGAAGGTGTTAACTTTCACTAGGAATTGACCCCTCTTGAATTAAACCTTGGGAACTTCAGTTAGGGACTAGAAACCACAGATAGCCATGCTGCAAAGCGATGGGCAAATTTGTATTTGTGAAATGAGTGACTTTGGACATGTTAATGATTTATATGAGTTAGCTCTTCTAAGACATAGAAGATGTATATGTTAACATTCTAAAAAGACCTTATATATAGGGTTTATATGAAACATAGACATTGAAAATCATCAATGAGAAACTGAGTCGTGTGGATACTTGAGCGCTAATATGCTAACCTTAGAAATGTGCCTAGTATATGTATGCATGTTATGATGGGGAAAATAGAAATGCATGAAAGATATCATGTATACAATAAATAAATGCAGATCTATTGTACACAATGACTTGATGGAAACATAACCTAAGACTTCTATATGATTTAGGAGAAAAGACGGGGATTGGATCTTTGGTTGGAAAAGGCCATGACACAGGAAAAGCAGGTATATGTATCACACCTCTTCTTTTTAATTCACATCCAATTAATGGTAGGCTACATATTCTTATAAATTGCTAGTTACAACAAGTTCTATATTTTAATATGGATATATATATATATATATATATATATATATATATATTGTACACAAAAAATAAATTTAGATGGATTATGCGGAATGCATGATTAGTTACAAGTCGTTGGTTGATGGTAAAGAATTGCTAAATTGAAATTGGATAGAGAAGTAAATAATAATAATAATAATAATAATAATAATTACCATAGTGTTGATGGCTAAAGCTCTGTTATGAAGATACTTAGTGCCGTAACAAAAATTACAAATAAGACCTGGCAACCACAGTAAGGAAGTTGAAGTGTGATCGAGGTTTTGATATATTAGTTACTATAATGAGTAACTAAGAAAATGATATGGTTGGATGTTTAGTTTCAAGAGGAGGGAAACTAAGGTTAAAGTGATAATACTTAGTCACCGAAAGATTAATGACTATGGAATTGGTGAAGCTGATACTTCATCATTAAAATATCAATGATTAAAGAAGCAAATTGCAAACATGAAACATTTGCTTAGATTAGCTGTAGCTAATGGCATCCAAGTCGGATGGCCAGGAACATTTAATAAGATTAGCTCCGGCTAATGGTATCCAAGTCGGATGGCCGGGAACATTGACAAGATAAGCTTTGGCTAATGACATTCAAATTGGGATGGCCACGAGTTTTTAAAGGAAAGAAATGAAAAGGTCATAATGTTCATGAATAGAATGATCAGAATTGAGTAATGAGTTAATTGACACTAGTAATATCCAAATTAGGATAGTCATGAATACTTAAGAGATTATTGAAGGTTAGGATTAATAAGGTCATATTGAAACGATAAAGAAATTGTAAAAGTATATGACATATCTGACATAAGTTAACTATATGCATTGTACTAGGATTTCACTAGTACTCCCGTACTCCCTCGTATGTTAACATATGTTTATGAATTTGATGTTGTAACAGGACCTTTATACACTCAAGCTGCTTAGTAGTCTTTTAGGGTAGTACTTTTATTAATGGTATGTAACGTAACAAAATATAGTATTAGTTGCATGAACATAAGACATGCCCCTTTTGTGTAAATTGTAATGTATTGAATCTTAATCCATGTAAATGTAGTAAGTTGTAAATTTCATATATTACTGTGATAATTGGAAATCCTTTAATTTATTTAAATTATATTTACATAATTTATGTTAAGTATAAATTGAATAAGTGACATGCTTGTTCATAATAGAACTTATCTCAAGAAATATATTGATTGGATGACATATTGAGATGTATTGATGACCGAATGGTATTATGATATTGTAGTCGATAACTTGGTATAAGTTATACACAAATGAGACTCTGCTAAAATTTTGGTAGAATATATATAAAACAATTCACCCCAAATTTCCCAACGCGTTCAGAAATAAGATATTAAAATTTAGGGTCATTACAATTTGGGTCTGCGCTCTAACCACACTCAAGCTCCTTAGGTGAGGCGCCTCTTTCCAGCCTCAAATTTCTTAGGTCTAGAAAGAGATGTCTAACCCAAGTTAATAATAATAATAATAATAATAATAATAATAATAATAAGTGATTTTACCCTTCAAATCAATTCTATAGTTTTTTATACCAATAATATTTATTACAAATTTAATAATATTAATTAATATAATAATATTAAACTCACCTAACTCAAGTTCTTATAATATTTATAACACAAACAATACTAGTTTTTATATTAATACTTTTAATTATAATAAAAATAATATTATTTGTAACCCGAATAATAATATTTCTTATATTAATACTTTTAATTATAACAAAAATAATAGTATTTGTAACTCGAATAATACCATTTTTTATATTAATGCTTTTAATTATAATAAAAATAATATTATTTGTATCACAAATAATAATAATTTTTATATCAATACTTTTAATTATAGTAAAAATAATAATATTTATAACACAAATAATAATAATTTATATATCAATACTTTTAAAAATAAAAAATAAAATTTATAATACAAATAATAAAATTTTTTATATTAATAATAATAAAATTTAAAATATTTATAATACAAATAATAATATCATTAGGTATGGCTGCGCAGCCAGACCCAAGGATATTGGGTCGAGCTGCCCAACCAAACCCATGATCGGTGAGTCTGGCTGGGCAGCCGAACCCAACCCCCTTTTTAAAATGTTTGAGGTCTGGCGCAACCAAATCCAACACTATTGGATCCTGTTGGGCAGAAGGACCCAACGCTGGTGGCTCTTTTTGAAAGTGTTTTGGGCCTGACTAGCAGCTAGACCCAACAACGTTGGATCCAGCTGTCAAGCCAAACTCATAGCTTTTGGTAGAGGAGGCAACGTCACCAGCCACAATTCTTGACCAAAAACACGGTAGAGGAATGCCCCCCAAGGCGCTATAGTGTTGTCCACAGTGAAAATAATCGATAGCTACAGTGTCGTCCACAGTGCAATGTGTTTATGTCAATTCTCACGTGTTTTGAAAGAACCTAGCAAAGAGTAAACTCAAACAATGTAATCTATAATGAAAGCACTCACAGTCTACAGTTATTCGAAACAGTGTAATCCACGATAAAAGCACTCACAGTCCACAATAAAAGCACTCACTGTCCACAATAACTCAGTCTAAAAACACTAATCCTTTTAGTTATAGTTAATAATAATGTATAATATAATAATAATAACAACAACAGTGCAAGTAGTAGGATTCTTACGCGGATGCAAACACATCTTTCCACCTATGTATGATTTATAGCTGCCTCAGGATTTATAAATTGATGAGTTTTGTTGTTTGCATTTCTTTCCATAAGCAATATGTGTGTGTGTATTCCTGAATCTAGATCCTTAGAGCAGCAACTCGACCATCCTTGGCTATTTGTTCTTGTTATCTAATCCTTGCATTCTAATTAAGGTTGCCTTTTACGACCAACATCAAACATTTGATTACTCATCTACGGCTATGTTTGTTTTCCAAAAAAAAAAATATATTTTTTAAATTTTCTTGTGTTTGTTTACTATTAGAAAAGTTGGTCAACGAAAAACAATTTCCGGTCAACGTAAAATTTAGCTTGGTTTCAGCAAAGTGTTTTCCTGAAAAATTTGAGCGGAAAACACTTTCTGAAAGTTGTGAAAAATTTAGAAATGTCATATTATTTGCTAATTATATCAAATTTGGTTCTCAAACTTTTGATTGCTATATATATTTTGTTTTGAATATTTATTTTTCAATTTCATATCTTAAAATTTAATTTTTATATTAACTTTGGTCCTCATTTTTATAATTGTTATTTATTTTTTCCTTATCATTTTTTTTATTGAAATTTTTTATCTATCAAATTTGATCCTCATTCTTTTGATTGCTACCTATTTTATTTGAAATAATTTATGAAATGTTAATTATTATTATTTTAATTTCTTCATTTTTTATTTTTTTACTTTTTAGATGTGATCTCTATTATTTTGATTATTATTTATTTTATTTGAGATAATTTATGAAATTATATTTTTTTTCAATTTCAATCTCATTCAACTTTTTAATTTGTAAGATTTGTTCCTTATTATTTTAATAAACTTGAGAAAAATAAAACATTAATAAGTTATTTTCCAGCTCATTTTCTATGACATAACCAAACACTGGAAAGTGTTTTCCAACTTATTTTCCATTACTAAACATTAGAAAATAATTCACTTTTTTAGAATTTATTTTTCAAAAAAAAATTACTTTCCAGCAAACAAACAAGAACTACATGACACCGTTGCTTTACTTTTAGGATAAACTCTGCAAACATTTTTCGCCGAGGAAACTTACCGTCACTGCTTGTAAAGCATACTCGACAGCAGTTTAGTGATGGTCATTAAAAGCCGTCTTCATAACATCAGCGACAGTACTAATGCAGTTGCAATCTATGAGAATCTTTACTGCTAAGTAAGTTCTCCAAATTAACTAGTGGAAGAGATTTCCATTCCTTGTCCACTCATTTTTTCTGTTTTACAGAAATTAGGAATAGAGAATGTATATCAAAGAAAGATCCATCTCTTGGAATAAATTGTTATGTGATTTGATACATTGTGGTCAATAACATTTCAGTAGCAAACGTGTATCAGCTTTTGCTAATGATTGTCAGATAAAACTTCACCTTCAAAATGTAAAACGATATGGCAGAAGCACACAAGTTCAGAACGAAAACAAGGCACAAAGCAGCTGCTTTGATAAAGGATGCACAAGATCCAGGTACGGAGGATCTCAAAGGTTCTTCACAGGCACTCTCCCTTGGACAAGTTCTTGAAATGATACTCCGAAACAAAATGGGTCAGCTAGTATGATTTCAAACATCTCAGATTCAACAACCCCAAAGACAAAGAAAAGCTGAAAGGGATGGATCAGAAATCGCCAGTTTGAAACTGTTCATGAGTTGTGCAAAACAAAGCAGTGCTCCAAAATTTGGCAGGCCAGTAGGTTACGACCAACACATGGCTCAGTGCTCCAAAATCTTGATCTTTTCAAGACAGTTTTGCATGTGCTGATTAACATCAGCAGAGAGAGGTGCTCCAGCTGCAAGTTTGTAGTGCTCAAATTTCATTTCATCACACTTCGAGGCAGCAACTTTACAGGCCTTGATACTTAGAACAACAAGGACAAGCAAAATTAAAGAGAAAAGCTGAGTAAAAGATCCAATGCCCGCAAAGGAAGTAAAATCAGAATAAAACATATTAGACCATTGTGATCAATTGGAAATAGTTTAATTTTGGGATCAACTGAAAGGTTATATTGTTGCAAAAACACCTGAACCCGCATGGACATAAAATTGATAACAGATGGCAGGAAGTTTGCGGGTTTAACTATTTTTTTTCCTTGTTCTAGTTCTCTTCATTATCAATTTGCTAATGAAAAGTTTTCAGCTTACCACTTAGGTCGGTTCAAAAAGGAGAGAGGGGAAAAGAAAAGGAAGAAACTGATCACTTAGATCTAGCAGGTTGAATAGAACTGGGCAGTTACCAAAGCGCCGAACCATGGTAATTGCAGACCAGACCTTTTGGTACTCTCGTGAGGTTCTGATGATACATAGCATGGTAATCGGATTCACATACTTGACTGCGCATAACCCAGATTTAGAAGGGCGAGAGAAGATTTTACAGTGAGGTAATGGGAAGTTCGCAAGCAGCAGAAAACTTGAACTGGCAACAAATTACGTACCTTGGAACGGTCCAAGGGATATTGAAGCCAAACCACACTCCCCAAAGTTTACAAGAATACTGTCTTTAATCGCTTTTGAAACATTATATTGTGTTATTATTAGGATCATTTACTCCAGGATCTCGATTTGGATCCAAGAAAACTTCCATTACCATGTACCTATTCTTAAATCCCACCATGATCCTTTACCTAGCTTGCAAAGATAATTTTGCCAGGATAAAGCAAATCAGCATATAGAATATGGTACTTGGCATATGTTAATGAAACATGCACGAAATCTAACAACAAATTTCACCACTGAGAAGGACTTTGGGCACGGGAAAGAATAGTTTACATGTACTTGGAACATTCTAAACCCTGAAAAGGAAAAATTACTAAATTAGGAGAGAAGTGAATGAACTAAACCATGAATGGCTGGACAACCAAAGTAAATGAGTAGACTCACAACCCTGAACCAATAAAATTAAAATAAAACAACGGCACCAAGTTTCTGTCAATAAGAAACATGAATTATCACCAAATAATTAGGTGGATGGAGAAACTCCAAGGTCCAAACTGAAATAACAATATATAATGTGAAGTAAGCAATCAACTCTGAATTTAAACATAATTGCTAGCAACATATTCCCCATTCTGAGCCTTTAAGTTCTGTCTCTAATGTAATCGAAAGTTCTGATAAGTAAAGCTCAGATAGAAGGAAAAAAAAGAGGTGTCTAACAGGATTAGCACTTGATGACACGGCTCACATGCACTGGGTTCAAAATATGATGATAAGCTTGTGCTCGCCGGAGGAGAGAATCAAAATAAGGATGCTTCCAAGTTTTCAGCTACGTAGTTAGTGACCTAGTTAGTTATATCCAGTTATTTTTTATCATCACAGAAATGCTACCAGGGGGAATGTAAAGTCAAAAACGAATTCACATGCTATGTGTCATGGACCTTTCAACATCAGTATCAGCAAAAACAGAATCAAACCAAGGAATTTCTACAGATTCAGATCACATGCATTAGAAAATTGTAATTTTTCATCAAAGAAATACCTGTAAACACTTTAAGAATCATTGGAAAATGATTTTTAACACCCACCCACACTCTGAAAATTACGCAGTTACATGCATTTCTAAGGATCAAAGATCTAAATCTGGATTTACTTTCCATGTCCATAATCTCCTTCCAGTTTTATCTTGAAACAGAAAAAATGCAAGCCATTAGAATGATTTCAACATTAACACCACATTTTCAATTACTTATGTAGCAGATGTCCATTCCAGGAGGGAAAAATGAAAGAGAACATTCCCAACTTGCAGAACTTTCTTTTACTGGGACCAAAAGAACAAAAAACTGCCCTCGTTAGCCCGGTATAACTTGCATCAGTAGCATAACTGGCATCCTAATTACAGATTACAGGCTTCATGATCAGAATCCTTTCTTATAATCTTCATTTTATACTGTTTGCAACCATAATTGTGACCGTAATACAATTTATAGAGAATAGTCCTGCTGGGTTTCTGTAGCACTTACAAACTCTAGGACATATTAAAGCATTCCCCTAACAGGAACTAAACCAATTCTTGAACTATACAAACTATATCTCCTGCTACCATGGTTCCATAACTAAAACATATTATTTGAAACGGAGGGACAAGCAAATATATATATGGGAATGCGATGATTTGATTTTTAGTTAAGATTTTTATAAATAAAAATCTTCTTAAATAAAATGAGTTTAGCAAATATGTATCCAAAATATTTGGGTTTAATAGTTAATCAAGCTCAAGGTAACATGGATCTGGCAAACATACCAGACCCAAAAAAACTTGGACGTAGTAGTAAGCTAAGTTCAAGGAAATGTGTGTCTGATAAACATGTCAAACCTAAAAAACTTGGACATTATCAAGTTTTAAGACTATATGTGTAATCCTGAACGATCCTCTATAATATAAATATTTAAAACATGATAAATCATCGGCATCATACCTCTCTATCTAGAATAATTGTTCATTTTAAGATAATAATTTATGTATACTTATAGGTGTATACAAGGTCTCTTAGACCTGCCCTACTTACTATCTTATTAATGATATATAAAATATATTTGTCTTTTATTAATATTGCCGAAAACAAAGAACTTTCCAGTCTTTTTATTCTCTGAAAACGACAAGTTTAGGGGGTATAAATACCTACTAAACCATCCAAGTAAAAGATTTATAATTTTTCATCTCTTAAGATAAAAATATATAGATTTTAAAGTATTAATCAATTTAAAACTCAAGAACAAACATCTTTATTCCTTGAATTTAAGACTCTTTTAAATCATCTATTATCTTAAATCATTTTATACATTTCCTATAAATATACTGATTTTATCATTGGAGAGTCTTTTAAGTTCCTAGATTTGGATTGTTTTCAAGCTTCTATTTTTAGTTTGGAGTTCTTTACATTAAGAAAAAAAAATCTAAGCACTTGAATAATTGATAAACTACTATCTCAAACACTAAAAAACATTTTAATTTTATATATATATATATATTGTCATTTGGTTCCAAGCACCTGTCAAATATCCAGTAAGTTTTCATGTATCCTAACAATTCATATTTTAGAGATCTGGATTATTAGCTTGACTAACATCTCAGGAGGTTGAAGGTAAAAATAAGATAAATATGAGGTCTCGTAAGCATGAAAAGTATCAGTCCTTAATTTGAAATAAGCAACTCTAAGATGCATATTGTATCGATCATTGGCTGCCAAAAGGATACTCTGCTTATTGCCAAGACTCGTGGCACTCGTCAGATTTGTACCAACGTCTAGAATTTCTGAGAAACTCTAACAAAATGAACTACCTATAAATAACCTTTTAGAATGAAGATAAAGGCATGCGACTTCTGGTTGAATGCTGCAAGTAATAAATCTCTTTCTGATTTAGGAAATTATATTGAAGTCGGAAAGAAATCCTTAAAGTTTATAAAACACAGAAATTCCTCTCTAACATTTGTATGTAGGGCAAAATCTAATCTAATTAATGCATTATATATGCTGAAGAGGCAGTAAGCTATATCCTTCCAGAGATAATAAAATTGATAATGGAGAAAAGAATAGGAAAAGCTTTTGTTTTTTTTCTTGTCTTTTTACAACTGATCACTTTCTCTTTTTATAAAAAGGAATAACATCTGGTGTAAAAACGTAAATTTTCAAACTTAGGATCTAATTACAGTAATGACAATCTCATGTATTTGTTGAGATTTGATAGTTAAAACAATAGGCAAGCATTTGAGGGTGACCAATTTGGCTACAGGTGAAAAGGTTTTAGTATAGTTAAGACCTTTAATTTGTGTATATCTTTTGGTAACAAAGTACGCTTTGTATCTTTCGATTGTGCCATCAAAGTGGTATTTAATGTTTTAATTACACCCGTTTGCTTCCAATGGCTTGTTTTCCCTGTGGTAAGGGGCATAAAATCCATGTTTTGTTCTGTTCAAGAGCTGTCAATTCAACCTGCATAGCCTCCCTCCATCTTGGATCAAAAAATCATCTTGCGCAAAGGATTTAGGTTCACTATAGGAAGGGAGAGACTAGTGATAATTAGACAACAGTGAGAGGGAGATAATTGATCGTAAGAAACAAAGTGAGATGAAGGATGATAAGTACCTGGACAATAAGACGATGACCCAGAGGAAAGCATAATGGTAGGTGGTGTTTACATTGATTATGTCGAAGAAAAATAGGTGAAATGGTTTCTGATATGGGCGTGTTGAGTGTACGGGGCATGGATTTAAATAGGAGGTGGTGACTGCAAAGAGGTTGGTGCTGGCATGGGGTGATCATGTGAACATGGAGTAGTGGGGTTGGGCTGGATGTTAGATGATGTTACAATGTAAATCACGAGTAAGTTTACTAACAGAGAGTAAATTAACCTGAAAGGAAGGTACATGAAGGACATTTTTATAGGAATAAGTTTGGGTTAACTTATACTATGCCAACAGATAGGGTGTCTATGTGCGAGCCATTAGGCAAACAAACAATGTTATGGTAAGGTGTCTGATGCAAAAAGATTAGAGGAGAAGGATATATGGTCTCTTGCACCACTATCAATGATCCAAAGCCGTATAACATGTGGGATTGAGGTTACCTGTCACATTGCCACAAAACTGGTTCTTACCAAGTATCTGATGGGAAACCGCAGGACAATGAAGAGTTGTAGGCAAATCAAGTATTGCAGGAAGATGGAGAGTTGCAACCAGCCATCATTAATGAAGATATCAGAGACTTTGAATTTGATCTTTAAAACCTGCTGAATTTAATAAAGTTAATCTGGTCATACACCGAATCTAGAAATTTTTCTTTATTCATGCATTTTAATGTTATCTGGAGTTCATTGGCTTGTTGCTATATTTAGTTGGTTGTCATCACAAAAGAGGACTCATTGATTTTACAAAATTTATTCAGTTCAAAATTATTGTTAAATTTTGAAGCTACTCTTCATCTTGTTGAATAAAATCAACAATCTTCATCTTCGTGAACAAGATCACGATCCAGCAGCATCTTATTCTGCGTCAGGTGGTATCAGAGCCAGGTCTTGTGATGGCTGGGCAAGATAATGATACTGGAGAGCGTCTTACAAGGATAGAGCAGAGTGTAGAAGGAATGGCTAGGAACATTGAAATGCTGAATGAACTTGTTAGAGGCTTGCAAATCAACACCCCACTTCCACAAGTCTAGAGAGCAACCCCTATAGTTGTAAGGGAAAGACCGAACTTGCGTGAGGAACATGTTGTCCCTCTACATATTGAATCTGAAGATGAAAATGAAGAGGGCTTTGGAGGTGACTTCAGACCACGTGCTAGAAATGGGAACCAGCGAGGTGAATCCTATAAAATGAGGGCTGATCTACCTTTTTTCAGTGATGTAGTAGATATTGAGCAGTTTCTTGATTGGATATATGAAGTGGAGCGTTTCTTTGATATTATGAGGATTGAAGCTGCACGTAAGGTGGATTTTGTAGCTTATAAGTTACGTGGAGGTGGAGGTGCTGGTGCGTGGTGGCAATGTCACTAGGACTTGTTGAGATCTAGAGGACAACCTCTTATTCGGAATTGGACTCAAATGAAAACACTCTTAAAGGGTCGTTTTCTTCCATTAGATTATGAACAAGTCCTTTTTCAATGATTTCAGAACTGTTATCAATGTCTGCCTATACTGAGGAGTTTTTACATTTGCAAGCTAGATGCAATTTGAATGAAAATGAAGACCAGCAAGTTGCGCATTATGTGAATGGATTGAATTATAGTGTTCAAGACTATTTGGCCATGCAAGGTATATGGTCAGTTGATCAGGCTTAGAATTTGGCATTGAGGGCAGAGCGCATCATACAATCAAAGAAGACATTAAAGGTTCCTATGAACCCACGATTTGATCCCAGTACTAAAGCTTCATCAAGTAGAATTGAGAACAAGCCCGCAGATTCATGGGGTAAAGGAGGTGAAACTAAGAAGCCATAGCCAAAGGAGAGGCAAGGAGCAATGCAAAGAATTCGATGTTTCAAGTGCAATGAATTAGGCCATAAATCTAGCGACTGTCACATACGCAAATTTGTCAATATCACTCAACAAGAACTTAAAGGAGATTATAAGGAGCATAACACAACTGAAGAGGATTGCAACTATGAAGTGGCTGAGGAAGATGGTGAGGAAGTGGTATGTGTTGTAAGGAGACTATTATACACTCTAGCACAAGCAGATGAATCACAGCGCAAATGAATTTTTCAAGGCAAGTGTTCTGTAACCAACAGAGTGTAAGCTAGTGATTGACAATTGCAGTTGTGAAAATCTAGTTTCACAAAGCCTTGTTGAGCACCTTAAGCTTAAGACACAACCACATCCAACCCCTTATAACATTGGGTGGATAAAGAAAGGGCCTAGCATGAAGATTACTCAACAATGTTATTTACCATATTTTTAGAAAAGACTTACAGATCTGATATTCTATGTGATGTTGTGGAGATGGGTGCTTGTCATGTATTACTAGGTAGGCCGTGACAGTTTGATGTTGATGCAAACCATAAAGGAAGAGACAACACGTATGTTTTTTCTTGGAATAACAAGCAGATAGTTGTGGTTCCCAGTCATCCCAGAAGCACTTCACTAAAGGTGAAAGAGAAGACTCTATTGTCTGTAGCTCTTAAACGAGAATGAGTTCGTGGAAGATATGAAGAAAGCCAAATCTTGTGTTTCCTTTTCATTTCAGGTTGGCAAAAACTGGTAATTCAGAACCAAACACAGCAGCAAATTCAGGCCTAGCAGATCAAGAATGGTTATTTTGTCAGTTTGTAACATCAGGTTGAAAGTTATCTTAGAGATTAATTCAAGCAATTGATGGTTCTTGATTTTGAACTAATGAGGTGTGATTTTCCATCATAAGCTGTCAAATATACATAGCGGCAAATCAAAAGCAGAATACATCTACAAACCCAGAAGAAAGAAGAAGAAAAGGAAAGGAACTGTTCCATTGGAAGGGTTGATGATGTAAATTTATTTTCCCTATTTCATTAGAATGATGAATTCGGTTCATCACTGTGGCAAATGTTTCTTACACGCGCTAAAATGAAGTAATTTACTTAAAGGGGAAATTAATCGAAGGGTTGACGATCCTGCCACGCAAGTTTGGACAACAAAAGATGTAAAAAACCAATAATCTTACATTAACAATTGGACTTTCTGGCACATCTGATTATCTGGTTTATACACGTCTGTCAACACAATTTATTTCATTTCAGATCAGACGGTAACCAGGGGAGTCTCTTTGTTTGCTTCTTTGGTAGGAGCAACATCTGATTCCTTCTTCTCAGTCTCTTTGGCAGGAGGGGTTTCCTCTTTCTTCTCAGGTGCAGCAGCGGCCTCAACCTTGTCCTCTGATTTGGCAGCAGGGGTTTCATCTTTCTTCTCGGGCTCGGCAGCAGGAGTCTCTGGCTCGGCGGGTTTCTCACCCTCGTGTTTTTGCTCGGAGACATCTACCAAAGGTGCTTCAGTCTTGATCTCACCTACCTCCTTCTCCTGCATTGATTCACATAATGCATGTGGATTATAAGACTCATTCATGCATTCACAATAAAAGATCATCAACACCAAAAGATTGAAGAAGATAAAGTTAAGGTAATTAACATACCTTAGCAACGGTCTCGCCCTCAGCCTGGTCAGGGTTGACAGGAGCGTCACTTGGGAGGGGCTCTGGAGCCAAATCATCAGAGCCCTTGAATTTACCCGCACAGCCTCCCATGATGTTTTTCACCGGTGGAATGGATGCGGGATTCTGAGGCGGCAGAGTGATTAAAATCACAAACACAAATGGCTATCAATTCCCAAGACGGTGATTTGAGGTTGAGGGATCAACTTTGATTACGATGGGGGTGCATAATATATAGTTGATTCATTTGTCCATATTTGGGACAAATTTGTTTGGCAAACCTGTGCATGACCTTTTCCTATGGATAGCATGCCTCTGTTCGGCGATTTTCATGTTGGAGCCAGACAGCCAGTTATTACAGTTAAAAACTGCTGGATTCGTTGGTTCCAAGTGTCTTTCCCTCGCTTACTCCTCTCCTCCTCGTAACTATGATTTATTATATTTTTTTCTTGATTATATTTAGAGACTGTTTTCTCACTTTAGTTGTCCCCAATCCGTAACTCTCGAGTCGAGGAAGAGACAAGCAAAATTGGACTTGCTTAAGTTTTGGCCATTACATTAAGCTAGGGCAACAACCAGAATTAACCGGAAAAACTTGCATCTACAACTGGCAGTTTGTATGGCTGTTGCCTTCAGGATTTTAGTTATCAAACAATGGAATAAAGTCTGAATAGGATAGAAGAAAAGTTTGGGAAACAAACTGATGGGAAAAAACATATACGGTGATGGATCAATATTTTTGTTTTTTTACCTTGATCCTCTTTTCTAAAAATATATCAAAAATAGGGTAATAACTTAGTATCTTTGGATTCGGTCAAGTGCTAAGCCTAAATATACATAGATCTAGTAAGCTATCAGACCCACCATCCCTGAGCTCGGCAAAGTACTGAGCCCAGACATATATGAATCTGACGAGATGTCAGACTCACCACCTTCAAACTCAATCAAGTGTTGAGCCTGTAATCTTTTTTAACTCTGAAGAATATTGGGCTCTATGATTACTCTGATATGTTAGAAATATTTTACTTTAATAAAACAAAGATATTTTATTCCTTGACGAGTCAGAGATATTTTATCCTGATAATTTAAAGATATGTTGTTTACACTTTAACCCCTTCTCTTTTAAAAAAGAGATAAGTCAAATGGACTATAAAAAGAGTCAACGATATCTCTCAAAGACATTTTCTTCTTTTTCTCCACCTCTTATTATATATCTATTCGTAGCATTCTTCTCTAAAGATGATTGCATTTTCTCTAAAACAATACTCATTTAAGCATCGGAGAGTCCTCAAATTCACAAGAGAAGACCTTTTACAGGTATCAGGTATTATCCATCAGCCACCTTGACTAGAGAGAATTATTTAGATCATTAGAACCACAAGATTAACCTATTATCCGAGATATCATCTTAGCCCTCAAGCCTATTGGCTAATTTCGAACCTCATCAGTAACGTCGTCTGTGAGAAAGTGATGAAAAAAAATCATTAATTTTTCTTTCAAGAGCCAAGTTATTGACATCCCTAATCACCACTAAAGGTAGATCATCAAAGAACTATTGAAACGAGACGTGTCTTGGACTTTCCTACAATTACTTGCACACTTGCTTCGTCAGTGCATCAGCAAGTCTTCATTACCTAGGAAAGTATAGGCAATAATTTGATTGCTCTAAATCTGAGGAGGACTTCCTTCAACTTGCCCATGATCTTAGTAAGGTGAGAAAATTCAGGTTATTCATATGTCCATTTCACGAGCGCAATTGGAGCCTCGAGATTTTGAAAAGCTTTCGATAAAGTACAAGTGGAGTATCAATTCAAATTATATCATTATAGAACTCTATTCAGCGACCTCCTAGAAGACATCCACTGGAGATACTTTATTCTTTCACCTTTTAGGCCTAAAATTATGATCTCAGCAAAAGTGTCATAAAATTGATTGTACCTTAAGGGGAAATGTAAATATATAATAGTCACCAACTAAGAATGTAAATTTCTTATATATGAATTAAATTGTTCATAGTAACAATACTTTCTATTCTCCAGGAGCTCCCTAGGATACAAGCTCCTTATCTTTTCAAAGATGGGATGAATTCATTCTTCCTAATATGATTACACAATTACCTTGGAAGAACGCAATGTCTTTCTAGTACTATAATATAGTTTATCTTGGAAGTGATTGACATAATCTTTCTAATACAATCACACATCTCTTCAAGGATGAGATAAACATTGTCTCAGCAACGGGGACGTATATGATCTTCCCAAGACACAAGCCCCTCATCTTTCAAATGATGAGATTGATTTATTTTTTTTAGTGTGATTGTACAATTACCTTGGATAATACAACTAAATTATGTGTGATATTATAATTATATTGCAATTGGACCCCTTCTTAATAAAACCATAAAATCAAGTGATAAAATTTGTAATATCTCTTTAAAATTGAGAATGAATAATAATTTAAATTGCATATCCATTCAGGAAAAAAAATTACATTTTTGCTTATTTGTGTTGTATTTTGGATTCTTATGATATGATTTAAAAAAAGATGTATTTCAATTATTTAATTAATAATCCTACAAATATATTTAATCTAATTTGATGGGTAAGTTTGAGTTATACACACACAACACAAGTGTAATATAAAATGAATTTGAGAAAATAATAGGAAAGATTAATTAGTACATGGCAGCCACATGAAGGTAATCATAGAGCAAAACATTAAATAGTTTTAAATCATATTATAATTATTACAAGTACAAAAACCTTGGATGTTTTCTATATCACCATTGGCAATCATCTTTCTTTCTAGTTTAGTAATAAACAATGTAGTAATTCACACTTTTCTTTTGTTGTTAATTTAAGAATTTTTATTTATTTATTTTCATGTGAATATTACAAAGGAGGAGTCTTTTGAAAGACGTGTGTGTGGTGTAAGCTTTGCATTACGAGGCAAGAAAAGCACACAAGAGCAGACAGATAAAAGTTGGCGAACGAACCTAAAGAAAAAGAAAAGGACACATGAGATGGGCCAGGCGGCCAACCTCAAGCAGCTAAGCTAAGATTAGTATATGCCTTCATTCTGTAATTACCTTTCCTTTTTGTCTTAATTTCCATGATTTCATCTTCTTGACGGGAACTGGAATTTCCCATGATTTATCAGCTTCCGCTCCCAAAGAAGAAGAAGATGATGATGATGATGCCATCCACATTGTTAATACATGTCCTCCTCATTACCTCCATTGCCCTCTTCTCTGCCCCCACCGTCCGATCAGATGCCAATCCAATCCGATTACCAACCCTAGACCACAACAACAACAACGATGATGATGATGATGCGTGCGGAGAATGGAGCAGAAGATCCCCTGTCTCCTCCTGCCCTGTTAAGTGCTTCCGGCCAGACCCAGTTTGTGGCGTGGACGGTGTGACTTACTGGTGTGGATGTGATGATGCACGATGCGCAGGGACCAAGGTGACCAAGAAGGGTTTCTGTGAGGTTGGAAATAATGGGGCTGCTGCTCAAGCTCTGCTTCTTGTTCATATTGTTTGGCTCATTGTTCTTGGTTTCTCCATCTTGTTTGGATTATTTTGATTCTAATTCCCGTCTTCTCTTTCTGCTTCTTTTTGTATATCTGCACTTGCTCCATGTTTGAATATGAGAGACAGAGCTTTGAGGTGGGTTTTCCCGGCCACTGTATCGTTTTTTCTCGCCTTTTCTTTTTCTGTGAACATATAATAGGAGTTAATACACATTAATGGCATGCATGAACTCAACTCAACTATTATATTTTTCATGTTTTCTGTTGCTTTACCCAACTATTTTACGGTATTGCTCTTTTCATTCTTTCTTGATACAGCCCTGCTTTTACTAGTTATTCTGTTGCTTAATCGTGCATCCAATTTGAAAAAGCGAATATATGCCCTCTTTCCACCATGACTCGAGATTTTGATCGCTGCAGAGTTTGAGCTTCGAATCCCTCAGGCCCTCCTCAGTAAAGGGTCTTGGAGGTTCCATTTTGCTGGGGCCACAATCCACATTGTTTTGCGCACACTGAGTTTGGAAAACAACTATTCGGGGTCCATACTCCAGAATCATCCTGCATACCCAATGCTTGTCGGAGAAAACTTGTCTTTGCATAGAAGCTAATTGCATGCTCTTACCCTCTACCCCGTAATGATCATCTGTTCAATGTTGTCTAAGCCAGCGCCTTTAATAAAACACCTTCACAAGTTCAAAAGAAACAGAAACCAGCTTGATAGACAGCTAGGAAATATGCACAATGAGTACCATAAAACGGTCATCACAACATCTGCAAAATAACCTCAACGGTTCCTGTTCTTGCCATATAAATTTGTTAGCATAACTCTCCGTCCATTTGAAGCGGGTAATGTGAGAAAACCATGACAATAGAGCAAATAAAAGAACAAACTGAATGTTTACAGTAATTCCCCCCAAATTACTAAGAGTGGCCTATGTTCAACTTCTCTCTTTGAAAACTAAACTTGGAATCGGACTTTAATTAGTCATACAACTGGTAAAAAAAAACCATGGCTGGCGGTGGTTCCTTTGTTGGATTTGTTTGGCAGAATCAACTCTATCCTCCCTTCATATTCCTTAAAACTCTATTCAGCTTTCCCCTTTTCGCGGCTCTGAAGTGAAAATCCTGGTTCGCCATTATCTCTAGCACTCTCACCCGTGGATTTGATTGCAAAGGAGGAAGCATTGTCCTCTAAAACTGTGGTAGAATCCACGGATTCAGCAGATGTGCTTTCTGCTAATGAAGAAGACCCATTACGACCACTGTTGGAAACATTACCAAGCAGGCTCTTGTACATAGTGAAAGCTTGAGCCATAATATTGGCAGGATTGCCAGTAGCGCTGGGAAGCAGTATTGTTGTTCCCTGAAAAAAAAATGAAAAGAAAAAAACATTAGAAAGTTGTCAAGTAACAGCTTATCAAACTAGACAATCACATGTGCATCTGTGTAAATCTCCTTACCTCTTTGGCAATGTTACCAAAAGCTCCCACATATTGCTCAGCAATTTTCAAACTAGCTGCCTGCAAATCATGCCACAAACTTGAGCCTTGATGCACATTAGACATGGCACAATTGATTCTCTAGCATATGCTAAAATGATTGAATCATAAATCATATATATGGTATAAAACATGTGTAAAAATAACTAATCTAAGGAATATCTCTCTTTTAGATGAGATTTTAAATCCCAATGCAACCACATCACAATCTAAGTAAAGAATCTCACCTCAACTCCCCCACTCTTTTTAATATACTCTGACACGATGGCAATTCCTTTGGCTGTTGCTTGTGCTTTAGCAAGGATGGCTTCAGCTTCACCTGAAATATTAATGATAGGATTGCAAGGTAAACGAAAACTATATAAAGATAAGCCATAATATTGCTTGATCAAGTCTGGTTCGTTATTAAATACTTCAGAGCAGTTAATGGATCTAGAAAATGAAATGCTAGAGGATTACATCAAACTTAACAATCCAAGGCAGCCAGAAGAGAAAATTAAGAGCCCAAATGCCCAGTCTATTTTATGCGCATCTTGGTATTAGCACTGTCATGTAAAAGTTTCAACAGATTGGAAAGTATGATTATAACAAAAATGTTCTCACGTCATGTGGTTTGTTTAAAAAATAATACTAGTGATGTTACAGCCATCCCTAAAAAAACCCAATCATAATCAATGGAGTAATTCACAAATACATAAGGACATGAGAAAGACAAGGATTGAAAGAGAATGAGATTAGCTACCTATAGGATAGCTGTATCAAATAAGCCATAATATTGCCTCATGAAATCTGTTTGCTTATCTAATATTTTATAATGGCTTGTGGGTCTAGAAAATGAAATATAGAGGAGCATCAATGGATTATTGCACAAACACGGACACAAGAAAACTAACCTTGTGCTTTGTTAATGATAGCTTGTTTCTCTCCTGTAGAAGGATGGAGTTTCCATAAAGAAATAATGGTAATTAGATGATGAACATTAGAGAAGTAAAGTGTGCTCTATTTCAAAACAGTACTAGAGAAGTTACACAACTGTCTCTAAAGAAACTTGTAATCAATGAAATTCTTACAGCACATAAGAAAACTAACCTTGTGATGCCAAGATCTCAGCACTCTTGTGACCATCAGCAATATTAATGTCGGCCTGTCTCTTTCCTATTAAAAATCATCAATACAAAAGTTAAGCATTAAATTGGCAAATGAAGAAATATTGCAATGCCTCAGGACAAGGAATACATGATTTTAAAACAGGTTGCCTAAGATGGTTTCGTCATGAACGACAAAGATTTATAGATAAAACTGTGAAAAAAAAGTTATTGCATCATGTAAGAGCAAAGATGTGACAGGGGCAGGAAGACAATGTGACAGGAAGGAGCGTTGGAAAAGGACCTAATTGTGAGAAGACAGCGTAACAATTCTGTAAAAATGGATAAAAATGATGCATGCAAGCAATTGCAACAAAGTTTGATTAAAGTAGAGTTTAGTTAAGCTGAGCAAAAAAGGGAAAAATTAAACCTCATTTACTACCTTCGGAATCGAGAATTTGAGCTCTCTTTCTACGTTCTGCTTCGGCTTGCATCTCCATAGCTTGCTTTACTCCACGTGGAGGAGATATATCCCCTGAAGAAGAGAAGACAGTGAAGCATTTACAGCAGATGCAACAGAAACCTAACATAGAATATCAAATTAGATAACTGCGGCGGGCTCACTTATTTCATAACGAAGGCACCGGAGACCCCAGTCTGTTGCAGCCACATTAATGGCCTCCTGCAGAAATGATGACAGTTTTACATAATCAACAGCCTTAGAATTATTGAATGAGAAACATTATCAAAACAATCAACGCCTTTTCTTCGTCAATAAATGAATGAATGAATGAAATGCAACCCGCTTTGAAAACCAGTGAGAAAACAAGTGAGAAAGGTGAAAGAAGGGTAGGGATAGCATACCACAATCTTTTCATTGAGGGTGTCTCTTTCTTCAAAGGTCTTGTCAAGAGTAATCTTACCAAGCTCACTACGCATAGTGGTCTGGGCAAGTTGAACAACAGCGTAGGTGGGATTCTCAACACCATAAGAGGCAAGTTTAGGGTCCACAATCTGTTCAATCAGATTGTTTTTAGTATTAGTATTGATAGCTGATTCAATAAATAAAATAAAAGGAAAAGAAGAAAGGGGACCTTGACATAGAGGACGCCATCGATGAGAATGCTGACATTGTCTTTGGTAATAGCAGACTGATCAGGAATCTGAATAGCCTCTTCCTTCAAAGAATGAACATAAGCAATTCGGTCCACAAAGGGAATCAAGAAATGAATCCCAGATGGCAGCGTCTTCAAATACTTTCCAAATCTCTCTATCACAAACGCCTTCTTCTCCGGCACAATCCGTATCCCCCAATTCACAGGCGCCGTTATCTCATAACTATTATTTATTTAATTAATTGCTAAACAAACAAACAAATTGAATCCAAAATAATAAAAGAGGTAATGATGTAAGCACCTGGTGAAGGGGTCGCGGCCGGTGCGGAGGAAGCGGACGGAGAGGCGGTTGTTATGGGCTAAGTGAGAAGACGGAGGGTGAAACAAGGGAGAATTAGAGGAGGAAAGGAAGGTTCTGGGAGTGGTGGTAGCCGACAAGGAGGAGAGGTGGTGGTGGAAGGCTCTTACGCCGTGGTTGATCAAAGAAATACTAGTGCTGCTACTTCTTCTCCACATTTTTTTTTTTTTTGTTTGGCTCTGGTAGCTGGGCTTGGCTTGGCTTGGTGTTGAGAAAAAAATGAAGAAAAGAAAAGCCCTAGTTAAACCTTTTATTTTTATTTCTCTGCTCCTTTTTCCCCAAGAAAAGAAAAGTTACTCATCTGCTGCGAGTGACTGTGACTGCTGGCCCTCTCCCCAGGTCTGTAATTTTTATTTTGTCAACTTAATTTCTTGTTTTTTTTTTGGTAGAAATTATGTTTTATAATTTTTTTTATTTTAAAAAAAATTAATTTTTGTAATGTTCTTGAATTTAAATTTTTTTGAATTGTTTTTTGCGAAATTATCTCTTTCGTTTACCCACTTAGAATTTATGAGTCGGTAGGGAGAATGAAAACACTGTGAAGCAGCATAAACACACAACCATTAAAAAAAAAAAAAAAAAAAGAGCCATGATGCGGTGAAGATCAAAATGCTCAGCAGCATCTTATGTCCGCCATCAATTATAACACATTCCTTCCTTCCCTTTTGCTAAAAGCATTTTCAACTTGCAATTCACTGAAAGCCCGCCCTTGAGCTTGTTCGTTATAAATTCTACAGCTTTAACCAGCTCGTTGCATTTCTGTGCTTGCTGCTCTCTTTATGGAACTGGTTTTGGTCACCCTTTTGGTATTTGCTCCAATCTCAAGAGTTTATGCTTTGTTTCTTAACAGGCCCCCCTGAAAAGGTTTTCAAAATATCCGGATTAATCCAACTGCTTAACTTGAAATTTGACGGGATCAAGTTTGGTTTTGGATCAACAAAATATCTTTCCAAGTTTCAGATTTCTGCACCAAAACTTGAATCCTTCGACTATAAGAAATCACTTGCTATGGATTTCGATGGGCTCGATCTCCCCTCCCTTAAATATGTAGATGTTCGTGTTTCTCAGTCTAGTTTTCTGCTTGAATTATGTACACCGTCATGTGTGTTCATGCTTGTTTACTGGAACTACATCCTTCTCCTTTCAAGAGATTGGAGTCTTTGAAACTGAAGCGCACTTCTGATTCGTTCACCATACCCACCAATGTAATGTCCTCTTTAGTCGGGGACATTCCTGCAGAAACCGTCCTTGTGGATTACCCAAAGGTTCTTACAAATCCACACAATTGTTGTTCTTTAGCTGTCTGATTCCATAGTATTCTCCAAGTTTCTGCAACATGTTATCGTAACCGTAAGAATACGCTTATTTACAAATCTCTCTTTTGTTGTTAATTATAGGCATATTTTCTTAAGAACAACGATGTGGATCAACATCGTTCCTTTGTTGAACTTGATATTATAGGAGAGTTGCAAATTCTGATGGTTAGACATCACTTTTCTTTCTCCAGCGATTGTTGAAATTGATCCTATGCGATGCATTACGAGGGCAATTAAAGCTTGTTTTCTTTCCATATCCACATACGTTTGGTACATCTTCTTTCTTTCCATGTCCATCATGGACTTCTCCCTCTCCCAGTTCCCTTTCTCAACACTACAACGAAGATACAAGAGAAGAAGACATGATAAACATAGATTTGAGTGATCTACCTGACCACATTATCCATAAAGTTCTGTCTTTCCTTTACCTCAAACAGGCAATCCAGACTTTTGTGCTTTCTAAGCGATGGAGATTCCCGTGGACTTCTCTTCCCTGTCTCAAATTTGATAGCTACCGTCCACAATATATCACGCCTAAGGACTTCTCAGATTTCGCCACCAAGGTACTGTCTCACCGTGATAATTCCTTCACGGTTTGTACTTTTGAAATCTATTCCAGATGGATTTATCTTGAGGACGTTTATTCATTACTCATAGACTGGTTCCGTTCTAATAGTTGTTGTAACAGGATTGAGATTTTCGCACCGAAACTCACATCCTTCCGCTATAGTCATTCACGTCCTGTGGATTTCTCTCGGCTCGACCTCCCCTCCCCTCCCTTAATTATGCTGATATTCATGTCCGTCGACCATCATCCGATGATTTGGAGTGCAACTTAAAGGAGACTCGGAACTTGATCAAAATGTTCCGAGGGCTACACAATGCACGATTTGTAAGGCTATCTTCTGAGACCATTGAGGTCCTCAATTTGGTTCCTGGCTTACAAGCACGACAGACCTGCCCCTTCAAAAGATTGAAGTCTTTGAAAGTGCATGGCGAGGATAAGTCGTTTGTGATACCTGATCATGTGCAGATCTACTTGGTGATGAACTCCCTGAAGAAACCTTACACATAGAAGGCAGTTTTCTTGCAGAACCGGGGGATCATACTGATCACCTATCCACATCCCTGCTCGCGGATCTCACAAGACTTTAATGGCGCTTCTTTGCCTCTTTCAATCTATGCTATTCTAAGGTTTTTTGTGATATTTTGAAATTGCAAGAGCTTATGCCTTATTTTCTGCCATGTGATCTGTTAATTGCAAAGTTCAATCAACATCAGTGACTTAATTTGTTAGTTAGGATGCTGAAAAACTTTTGCCCCTGAAGATTTTGCGGAATGTACATAACTTCAAATAAATTCATTCGTATGTACATCTATTCTAGAAATAACTATATCAACAAAGAATTAATGAGCCTTTGCCTCCCATGGGAGGTAGGGGGCATTTTAACTGCTAGACTTTCAAGACCAATTACATTACACATATTCAGCTCGAATGACGCTGAAAATAAACCTTACTATCCTAAAAAGATTGATTTTAATAGTTTCTCAGAACTCCAAAATGTTGAGATTGGAATTCATGAAAAGACGAGCCTGTTCAGTGTTCAGGAAAGCTTCTTCTTTATTGAACTCTTTCCAAAAACAAATTTCACCTAACGTTTCTATGATGGTCAAAGATTTCAACCAGAACTTTCCCAAACAAATAAATGGCCAAATTGTAGCAAAACAATCCTTCCTATTTCATGGAAACACAGATTAAACTAGAGGTTTTGAGTGTGCCAACAAATATGGTTCAGTTTTAGTTCTTAGCACCAGTACACAACTTCATAAGATGAAAGGAAAAAAAAAAACCCATGCACATTGCGTCAGATGACTTCCATTGAACAGCAGTGGGCACTTTCTCATATCATCCTTTTGGCTGCTGAATACTGCTTTATATGCCTTTGCTTCATAAGCCTCTCTGCTCAAACAAGCAAGGTAAGCAGAGGAAACTATCGAGACGAAGTCCATCTGTGACATCAACTTACTCCTGGTGTTGATGCAGCTGTATCAAACATCAAGCTCCACCTGCATGAAAGTAAGAGGATTTAAGAACCCTATTTCGAATATGCATAGCTAACAATAATTCAAAGTAGCAAACAATGTGTTTCAAGATACATATCTAGCAATTTTCTACATTGTGCAACTTTCAGGTTGCTACCTAGGAAGTCCATTGATTTCAGATGTTATCAATACAAGCAAGTGATAGATTCCAGCTCCCCAAACATGTATACATGGTATTCCAAATTTGAGGATGTTGTGCCAGTGTTTATGAAAGCTGAAAAGGTTCCAATCAATTCACTACTTGATTGAGATCAAGGAAACAAACATCGAGCACAATCTCCTTCTCCAGGCTCTCCCAAAAAAAAAAAAAATTGAAAGAAGCTATTACTAATATTCTCTGACCAGCTTGAATTACTGGAGGAAGGGGCACAAATTCAAACTCTTTTCTATTGGATTTGAAGTTTTGGAAAAACATAACACACTAAAATGCTTGGGACAGTGCACACATAACATAATAACACAATTATCATGTCTAACCAAATCCTAATTAAGAACAGGTGCAATTAATTAAAGAAATTCAAGGCAGATTAATTTTCAGCATTTTAGAATGTCAGAACCACCAGATAACATAAACAATGTGGGTACAAATCAACTATATATCTAGCTTAGGAAGAAGGTGACTGATGACATGCCAGAAAAATCAATAACATTGAATCCAAGAGCTGAAGAATACAATCAAAAGTCAAATTACATGTAGGAAATAAAAAAAGTGGACAGATAAGTACCTATAGGTAATCTTCATGTATAGTTTCGGCGTGAGGAGTGCCACCAAGTAAGTAGGTCATCACATGAGGAGGCACCAAAGGTTTATTGTTAGGGGCAACTTGCAAAGACTTCAATCTTTTCAAAGGAGAAGGTTCTTGTTCTAGTAAACCAGGAAATGAACCAAGGACCTAATTACAAGAGACATCAAAATTCCATGTAAGAGATAACCATCAACAGCTTTTTCAAGAAACTGAAAAACAAGGAATCATGTTTGGACCTCTGGCTGTCAACAAAGTATGTGAATATAATTATTTACAGCTCTAATATCAATAGAAATGTTGCAGATTAATCAATGAATTCTTTTGGCAGCAATGTAAACTTCTTTTAATTGCTTCAATGTGACTAAACCTTTAACACAGTGCTGAATACAATTACGGCTCTAATATAGTGTTCAAGCAACAAAGCAGCAGAACTAGTAATATCTAAGTTGATGCACAAGATATGTACATATAAATACCTCAATGGTTTGAGAATGTAGCATGACTGATTGAGCATTGCCAAGCCCTTTGAACATAATGATCAAGCCCAGATACGCCTCTTTCTTCTTGTCTTGCTTGGTACAAACATGAACACGGGCAAAATTAAGGGAGGGAAGGTGGAGTCCAGAGAAATCCACTATATGAGAGAGTTTGTAGACGAAAGAGATGAGCTTTGGTGCAAAAATATCAATCCTATACAGTAATCCTGCTAGATTCATATATCCAAGGCCTACAATTTCTAGGTTAAGTAACTGGAGCCCAGATATTTTCAAGACCTTTGACGACAGAAAACTGCAAGAGCGTAGGCTTAGATTTTTCAATTTCAGGCAACTAGTAAAAGGATCATCGAAATCACTTGAATTGGTAAATGAACAGTGGAAGAGACTCAAGGAGATGAGATTCGGGAGAGCAAAACCCAAAGCTTTAAAATTGAATCCAGATAATTGTAGGGTTTTCAACGATTGACATGTTAAAAATGCAGGCGGTAAAGAGAAAGATTGGATAGTGGAATGACCATAATTAATGACCATATTCTGAATGTGATGGGAAACTGCATATTTTATGACCATATCCAAGAGAGAATGATGGGGGCTCCAAGTGGAATAGAGTTGAATCTTGTAAACATTGCTGTCCTCACGGGTAGATAATACCCTACTCACGAATCTATTGAAAGTTAAGAAGTTTGTGAAATCCATACAGGTTCCATTGAAATTGAGATCAGTAAGTGAAGTCCACAAGAATCTCCACCTTTTGGACAGTACACTTGTCTGGACAGCACATCTGAGGTCAACCAAGGATAGAATTTTATGAATTATGCTATCAGGTAGATCACTCAATCTGTCTATATTTTCACTTCTGCAGCTACTTCTAGCTTTATCTTCCTCATTTTCCATTCTTCTGCTCTGTTTTCTGACTCTACAACAACACAACGTCCAATTCCAGGCTCCTCAATTTTCTCAATAGGCTGCAGCGAGTTGGCAATGTATCCAACGTAGGATGCTTGGTCTAGCCTGATTCTGAACAGTAGAAGAATGTAAAGGTGAGCCCAACTCTTGACATGAAATTAGCGAGCAATCAAAACTAAAAAAAAAAGAAAAAGAAAACATGAATCTCATATAAATAGATAAATCAATGGTAATGGTTGATCATGCGACCCTAGATTAATTACAATGAATGATATTACGATACTAAATATTCAAAATTTTATTTTTTTAGAATATATTTTCTTAATCAAACATTACCATTGATGTAGCCAATATTCTATTATCCTTAACACGAGAGAATTTCAATCCAATAAGTCATTTCTCTCCCGTCAATATCCTTCATTGTCTTTGTATATTTATAAAAACGAAATATTCTACATGCCATTTTAATGTAAGTATTCCATTCAACTTAAATCCAATTATCCAAAATAGTTGATAATCAGTTGCAAATAAGAACTTCATAATCCTACCAACTTGAAAATCTGTCAACAAGCATGAACCCAAAAGAAACATTTCTAATATTTTAGGGATATTAGAAAACCTAAAATAGATGTTTTTGAAAGTCTTTTTTTTTTTTGTAAATAAAATAATTTTAAAAAAAATTATTTTTTATATTAGCATGTGAAATCGATTGGAAACCATAAAATAATTAATTTTAAATTAAAAAATTCAAATCCGTTTGGAAATGTGTCGTAATATGACCGTCTTCAATCTTTACAGCACACTGCCTGCGTTAACTGTACCAAAAACCCACCTTTTCCTATCTCAAAAAACCCATCAATCCTCAAAGATTATCTTCCAGAATCGATTGTTAAACAAAGAATAACTTATCTCTAACAATTCCTCACCAAATTAAGCAAATGATACCTCAAAAAAAGGAAAAAGAATCCCAAATCAATGCAGGTATAGAAAAAGAACATGAAAAGGTATTCCTTACCAGAAATTGAGATTGATTTTGATAATCAAGCTGTAGAGTGAACTGAATTATTTCATTCTTTCTTCGTTTTATTTTCTTTCCTTTTTTTTCTGTTCACTCTCCGCCGGCTCTGCGTTTGTCTCTTTAATGTCCTCGTAGCTACAGAGGATTTACTGTTAAATAAAATTTCTTTTTTACCCTTTCATATTTATTCCCACCAAGCTCCAGCAGCACCCCACGTATTAATGCCTTTTCTTTTTATTTATTTTATTAGTTATATGACCGCTACCGCGAGTTGTAATTTTTTATAAACAAATCATAGGCATATAAGCTAGTTTTAAGAAAAAAATTAACTATAAATCAAAACTTTTATATAAGTATTTAATTAAATAAATTGATAATTATTTATATAAATAAATAAATAAAATTATTAAAAATAACAAAAAAATATAAAGAAATTAAGATATGAATATAAGTTAAAATATTTAATATTGCAATAAAAATCATTTACTCAGCTGTGTTTAATGAGTTTATTTATAAAAATTAATTTGTAATAAAAATTAACACGAATAAAAAAATTCAATGCAAGGCTAGATACAATAAAAATATTATAAAAAAATAAATTTTTTTATTTTTAAGAATAACTTTAATTTATATAAAATATAAAAATATATATAAATGAATCACAATAACCTTATAAAACACAGAACACATTCAATGTATTAAGAAACATTGCCATCTCAAAATGGCTAAATAAGCCAAACAATCACAGAGAAAAGATATTAATCATAACATAAATATAAAAACATATTTTATAAAAAAACATAAAAAAAAATAAGAATCTAAAAAAGAAAGAATGATGTCAGACGCTATGAGCCTGGTAAGCTAAGCCTAACATCTAACCCACAAAGAAAGGGTTTGCGTGTGAGCCTGCAAGTCCAGGCCCACATGTGAAAAGCCTTTTTTTCTAAAGTTAATGGAGGGAACAACGCATTATCTGCTTCATTTTATGCCAAAAAAGATAAATAGACGACATGTTGTTTATAATTGTCCAGAATCCAGCTATTGTGGCAAAAAAAAATAAGGCTCTTGTGTTTTCAATTGAAAAACCTATTTTCAATCTATTTTTTATTTAAAATACCTAAAAAAACACCTTGAAACCTTGTTTAGCTAATTCATTACCTTCAAGAACTCAAAAAAATAGTCTCAAAACTCATAATCAACCAGAAATCCAAAATCTTTCAAAGCTTAGATTTTTTTAGGTCTTTTCAAGGCAAGAAAACACTCAATCTTAACTTTTTTTCGTCATATAAAACAATTTGATACAAAAATCAATTGTTTTAGAGATTGGAATCTTTCCCAACAAACTTTCTCTCTATAAACCAGAATCCGGCAGCCCCATCTCTCCCCTCCAATGAAGAAGAACTAAAAAAAGAAAAATAAAGTATGGTACAAAAATACAATGTTTAAAAATTATAGAGATCAATTATCTACTAACTTAAAAAGTTGGGGGATTAAAATAAACTTTTCAAACACATTGCAGAGCTATCATCCATATTACCTGTGTTTTTCACTTAAATTTTTTTTTTTTTTAATTCAACTCTCACCCCTAAAAATTATGCAATTCATCCGATTTGAGTTCAAAATAGCTGAATTGTATAAAATAAAAAGTTTGAGAATCAAATTATTTTTTTATTAAGAAAATCTCACTATTATGTTCCACTGAAAGGGGAACAATAAAGATGGCTACATGAAAAACACATCGTGATTTATATTATAGGTAATATGTTGAAAAAGAATAGAAAAAGGAAACGAAAATGCTGAGAGGATGCAATCTCCTTCAGGTAATTTACATCGTGAAATTATGCTTCCTGCTCCAAAGTAATTATCAATGCATAATTATTTTTATTGTTACTTTTATTATAATTATCTTTGTGCTACGGAAGTCTAAGTACCAGCGAGGAGAGGAGAAGCAAAAGCACGTTGAATTTGATGAGATACTCAAGTTCGTGACCAAAGAGCTTTTGTTCTTGGAGAAGCTGCGAGAGTTTGCAAAATTTGATTGGGTTATTCTTGAGTTATGATGGTCTTTCTTATGCAGACAGTCTTTCCATGACCAAGAACCCGAGATTCTGCAGTAAAGATGTGCTACTTCGGAAAAGTTGGAATGCTTGATTGAGGAATGGATCACGAAGTTGGAATGCTAGTCTTTTTGTGCATTTCATGGTCACAACCTTGAAGACTGTTAAATAAGATGGCTATTGGGGAAAGAATGTCCATCAATAAGCTCTTAGTGTCTCGGATGAGAAGTTTTCATATCAGAATAAAAAAGGATGAAACCCTTTTGCAGGACCACATAACGAGACATGAAGCTTAGATAAATAGGATAAGAGCTTTCAAACATGGCTTGTAATCATTGCTCCGTTTACATGTTGCAGCAAAAAGGGTTTTTTAAGCTCTCTCCAACCAGTTGTGGAGTGAAAGAAATCTGGTTTATCTTACCAAACATAAAATATGATACAGAAAATGCATTTATTGTATATCTGTACGCTGAAGTACTGAACTGGAGTCGGCCTGCTGGCCTTGACTAGTTTTCCTCCAGAGTCTGGAGGTAAGCTTGCGGATCCATTTCATTTTGCATGCATCATTGTGAACATGAATTGTGCAGCAGATCTGGCTCGTCCTTGACAAGGTTATGGTGGATTATTATACTAGATAACCTGCTGCCATATCCGCTGTTCACGGAACCTTGCACATCAAGCCCACAGAAAAGCGTTTGTATTGTAGAAGTGAATATACAGTCCACAACTGTCGCAAAGGTTCAGAAACTCACTCTAATTGAAAATTCTGGAGCAGTGAGCTGTTTTATCCAAATATGAGCTCATTCCTGAACCTCCACTTAACATAGCCATAACTGGTGCTCAACTCTTATCATGGACATCTCTTTCGCCAAGTTTTCCCCTGCTCTCAAAGGTAAATACAAGTCAGGATCCAAAATCGGGTCAAATGGGGCAGATGTTGTCAGAAGTCCAATTTTAACTTGTTTGAACATAGGCAGAAGCATCGCAGAAGTTGTCTCGTGCACAGCTTCTCCAGAGAGAATTCACAAGAAATTAGGAAAACCAAACATGGCAGCATGCAAAGAACCATAGCATAAGATGATAATAGAACTTCTAACAAAACAAAGAAGTGAAATCCACTGCAAAGAGGAAGTGGTTAAAGACTCAAGACCACATGAAAAGAAGACTTTATGTTTTTATCTAATTAACTCCCATCTTATAAATTGCAAGGTGACTAAATGGTTTGGCTTCTCATCCCAGTGAAAGCTGGGATAAAACACACTGAAACTCATATTTCAAAAACTAATAACCAGTACATCCATGTCACTACTTGTCATTAATGTGCATTTACAAGATCTCGGACACTAGTATCATGCTCTCTCAGAAGCCTTAGCAGTATGTACACAACATTACCAAAAACGTGGGTTTTCTAATCTGTTTCACAGGAAGATCTTCTTTTCGAGGTCTGGTTATTCAGCCAAGGATGGTTCTCTGGCTGGTTCCACCACCAAAGGCTCTAAATGGTTCTCTGGCTGGTTCCACCACCAAAGGCTCCAAATGGTTCTCTGGCTGGTTCCACCACCAAAGGCTCTAATCTCTCAGCTTCGCCATTTCCTTTAGGTATGATGAGACCATATCCTCCAGCTTTTCTTTTGTAAATGATATTTATCTCACCTGGACTCAAGCACAAAGCAATTCAACCTCTATATAACAAATTGCAGAGGATTAGTGAAAAACAAATTGAAATAAGCAGCAAAAGTTCCTACCAGTTTCTTCATCCCTGAAACCATAGAAATCATGATGCACATGTTCCAGCTGCTCAATAGCTTCCGAAACAGTCAAGGGTGGCATGTCAAAATACTTCGTGCGAACAACCTGAATTGGGTTTAGAGAGTGAGTCTATTCCAAACAGTAAGGGATGTTATGGATATAATTTCAACTATTGATATGGAGCATCAGAACCAAGCCGTAAGGAAGAATTTTCAGTGCCAAGCCATAATTTGAAAAGATTGAGACTGAAATCTTTATGTGGACAAAAATAGATTTTTGTGAAACAATTTCCTTTTGTAGAGTCTATAAATGAGTAGCTAGCAAAATTAATACGGCATTGGCCATGGCACAAGGTATGATGCTAACTATCTGCAAATTAGACATGCCATGCTGGTCATCAGATGGTGGAATGGAATGGGCTATTTGTGGCGAATAGAACCATTCTATGACCACATTCAATGAACTCATATGTACTGATGAGTCCTAAATTTGGTGATACGAAACAATGCATAATAACCAAACACAAGCAAAAACAATAAACGGCAACCTAAACCACGAGATTAATTTGATTAAACAAAAATTTAAAAAAGAAACCTCTTCAATATAGTCCTCATCTTCTTGCTGTGAAACTTCATCTGCATCATCCGCCACAACTTGATGCATTGGCTCCCTAACCTTCAACCTATTAAACCCTTTCATGTGTCTACCATGATCAGACTCCTTGTCCTTGATCTTCCTCAACTTTCTTTGAATAATAGACGACACCAAATCAATACTTGCATAGATTGTCTCTGCATCCTCCTCCGCCCTCACCACTCCATGCCTCTTTGTGAACAAAGTCACCTTCAAATAAAAAAACACCCCATGAAAAAAAAAATCACCATTTTAAAGCAACCCAAAGAGCAAGAAAGCTAACTTTCAATTCAATATGTGAATGGTACCTCGCATCTTCTAATCCTCGGACCTTTCCCCAACTCTCCACCTCTAACAGACAACCTTACATCAACTCCCCTTACAAGATGACTACTTTTTTGAACTGCCTTCCCTACTTTGTCTTCCACGTGTTTCTTAACCGTATCAGATAGCTATATCAAACCAAACATTTTGTTACATTAACAAAATGGACAATTAATAACAGAAAAGATCAAAACTTTAATCTTTATAGAATTCAAAGACAGGAAAAATCAGAAATGCAAACGCAGTAGTTAGACTTTTTTGAGAGTAAACCTCCAAGTGTTTGCCTTGAATGATTAATTTGACAGATGAAAGTGGGCCATCCCATGACATCCTAATTGAAGAGCCACCATGGCTCAAAGGGATCTTTGTTTTCCTTCTAATCTCAACAAAGTTGACATTTTTGCCTAAAAACCTGGACTTTAGAAACACTTTTGGGACTTGGGTTTTTGTGGAGTTTACAAAAGAAGAAGCTAGTGAAGGAGTAGGAGTTGTTGATGTTAAAGGGGCAAGTCGGTTGTTAAAGCTTGCATGCAAAGTGCCTACAAGAGAAGCCATTGGCAAATTTTCTTTCAGGTTTGCTTGGATTGAATGAAGGAATATAACGTGTTTTTGCCCTTCGGAGGGGTTTCTCACTTTCTTACAAGAGAAATGGATAAGGAGACACGTCGGCTGATGGATATTCCATATTGGGTTTGGTTGGTCCCCGCTCGATGTGGACTGAATCCTTAGGTTCATGAACCCAGAGCTTCAATCTTTATGTGTTTGGTGGATAATGCTAGAAGAGGACCCACTTTTTTCATTATGAAATGGGCTTCTGGGCCCAATGTGTCGGTGCCCATATCTTATTTCCTTGTGTTTGAACTTTGAAGGGATGACCTAGCTCTGGTCTCCAATTTCTTCTGAACAGAATTTGTGACAAAAACCAAAAAAAAAAAAAAAGGAAAAGGAAAGGATATGGAAATATGTATAATTAGAAGGGTCTGATTATGGGCAGCTTGGTGGGTTTTATGCCAATCAAGCTCTAAATTTAAGTGATCAAGTGCTTAATCAATTGACTTGTTAAGAGAGGAAGCAAATCTTTTTATTAAGGGCTTCCTGGACCGTACAAAATAATAATTTTTTTAATGTTAATTCTAAAATTTGAATTTAAGAAATCAAGAAAAGGAGCAAAAAATTCTTAGTGATAGAAAGCTATCAATTGGGGTTAGGCTAAACCATTGTAATATCAAAGTATTGTTGAGATCTTGAGTTGCTAGCAAGATTGTATGTGTTCGATCCTCACATGTACAAACAAGATTATATAATTATAATTGATTAGATTCTAAGTTTTTTTTTTCTAGAGATCATTAGTTCGAGTTTCAGAAATTTTAAGGCCATTAGAGATTTACATGATTGTTAACTTCAGGGTCCATGAAATTAATTAAGGTACAAATAAGCTGGCTTGGACATCTACATTAATAAAATAAAATTATACAATTATATATGTTATTTGAAATTTTCATAATGCTATAGCTGTTTTATTTTATGACGCATAATTGGTTCAAACAAATAAGATTTTTATTAACATGAAATATATATATATATATATATATATATATATTTATATATATAAAAGGTTTTCTATCTCATATTTAGAAAATAACACCTTCATCTTGTATTTATATAATGAATTTTATAGTGGAATAATAACAATAAAGAAATGATGGTGTGCTTGTGCGTATAAGGTTGAGATGAGGAAAAAGATAATTTCTATTACCCCTTTACGCGCTAGGCAAGATAATTATTTTTTAAACCTCCTTTTAATTACCATAATAAATTTTGTTTTTGGCTCTTTTATATATATATAATGCACCCTGAATAACGCTGAAAAGCGTGATATATTTTTTGTGTTTACAAAACTTGTTAGTATTTGTTTTTGTTTTTAGTCTGGCTATCTGTGTAACCCTCTATATATATATAAAAAGGAATTTATTAAATCCTGAAGAATAGTCTTATATTAAAAAAATATTCTTAAAAATGCCTCAAGTTTTGTTTTATTACTGTTCACACAAGAGACCTTTCCTTGTTGTGAACGAACCATGCAGCATATCACCACAACCTCCGACAAGGGCCACACATACAATCTCTTGAGTTATGTTCTTTAACTAAACATTAATAAATATAATCTTTGCTCTTTAACTAACTATTTTTATTTATTATTATATTTATCTTTTCTATACAACACTAGCTAGAACAAAAGAATAACATGAACATGATTGCTTTTGCCCTATGAAAAATAAACATATCAAGTATTTTCTTGGGATATTGTTTCAGCATGAGTTTTTTAAAATCTTAAATTTTTTATTCTGCACTTTTAAATTAATTAATTAATTTTGACGCTAATGCATCGAATTCTGGCGTCGAGAATAAATTTAAAAAGATGAGAGAAACTCTTGCAAGCAAGCACCCCCGTGAAAGGAAGAGAGAGGAGGAGGCCCTTTGGTTTTGATGCCATTTCCGTCGACAGTAGAAGGAAAGACCAAATAAAAATAAAAAAAAAACATGTCATTTCTAGCTGACAATGTCAAAGACAAAAGCCATAACCATTCTATGCTCTTCCACGTGGACAAATCCTAACCATGAGATGACAGCTGTCTACTTCAAAGCACCAGGAAAAAAAAAATATCTTAAGACCCCAACCCAGCAAACAAAGTATCCCACACTAAAGAAACCAATACAAACAAATAAAAATAAAATAATTTCAAAAAGCAACAGCCAACAAGCAAGACAGGAAAAAAAAAAAAAACGAAAGCCATATTCCCTTTTGATCCATAAACATGGACCGTACACTACAGGCATTTAGATATTTTGGATGCTCGTAGGGATGGCACACCGTGGATCCTAAGATTAGACGGGATAGGCAATAGACTCTGTATCACAACCATTGGATCTTGGCCTCCTATTAGAGGTGGTGGGTTTTTGTGTTTTTTTTTTTTTTTTATGATGAAAAAGAGGTGGTGGGTTATTTCAGATATTTCTTAGAATATTTAGCGAAGGATTAGATATTTTTTTTTGTGTTTTATGCCGCACCAAGCCAACAAGAAGACCACGAAAAACCGCGCACGCACACGCAAAAAAAATATTGAGGCTAAAAAATGTTGAAACTTTAGAGGCAGGGAGAGGTTGTAACATCATGGGAGAGGTAGTGGTTAGTAGTGGTGAAGAATTGGAAGTGAAAACAGGAAGTGAAACAGAGGAGGAGAAACAGAGTAAAGAAGAAACAGAGAGTGAGACAGGAGAGGTGAAGAGGAAGAGGAAGAAGAAAGAAGGTGAAGGTTCAAATAATGGGTTAGTGAGATGGGAGAGATTTTTACCAAGAATGGTATTAAGGGTTTTGTTAGTTGAAGCTGATGACTCAACTAGACAGATAATTGCTGCTCTTCTTAGAAAATGTAGCTATAAAGGTAAGTTGCTTGGTCTTGTTTCTGAATTTGGTTCAATTGCTTCTTCTTCTTCTTTGAATCTTGTGTTTATTATGTGATTGGTGAACTGGGTTCTTGTTTGTTTTGATGTTTATGTTGATTTTTTAAAGCATGATAATTGTGATGTGAGTTTGTCTTTGTTTGATGGGGAAATGGAGAATCTTTTTTGTTTGTAACATTATGGCTCTGGGACTCAAGTTGCAGGCTTTTTATGTGTATATGTTGGTCTAAACTTGATCTTTGAAGATGAGGTCTGTTAGTTTTATGTGAAGGTTATGATTTGAGGTTAATTTATTGTTAAGCTAGTTTTTGGTTGCCATGGTTTCTGTTTTGAGATGAGGAAAAGATCCTATTTGTATTGCAATGAGAAATATGTTCTCTTTTCTTTTTTATTTCCGCCATCTATTAGCTATTCTGGTTTTGATGGATAAGTTGGAACCAGTACAAGTAAAAACTGGAAAAGTACAAGTGCTTTTAATCAGTTCTGATGCATCAGGTAGCGAATGAAAGCTCTAAAAAGTCAACATACATGCTCATAAGGGAAGTCTAGGCTTAATTTGAGAGGAAAGAAAAATTGCTAATCAAGATTTGAATTTGAACGAGCCTAAATTGCCCAAAAACAGTGACCCTGGAGCTCACAACGGGCCCGAAGCCAGTGGAATGGTGGATTTTGACCTTAAGAGTGACATTAGGAAAAGCTTTTCATGTATATCTTGCAAGACTCTTACTCTGAGTGAATCAAAGGTTATGGTCATTTCAATTAGACATTGTACCAAAAAAAGAAAGATAATTATCATTTAGACCTTCTTGAGTTTCCTAAGCCATTCATGTTCTCTTCAATGCTTTTATATGTGATGAAGCTTGTCTGATACTCACTAAATAAATGTTTAACTTGGATTCATTATTGCTTTGAGATCCTTGACTTGCTGGGTCGGGCTTCTAAGGAGCATTAGCTGATTACTTCCTTTGAATTTTTTATTTTATTTCTACTTGCTAATGCCACAATATATTCAGCACAAAAATAGGCCACACACTAATATGATATTCTTAACATTTTATAGCATGCTCCATTTTGTAAGTACTGAGATGATTTTGTTCTCTTTTTTCTTTTCTGTTGAGCAGTTGCTACTGTTTCTGATGGCTTAAAGGCATGGGAGATACTGAAAGAAAGACCACACAACATAGACCTCATATTGACCGAAGTGGATTTGCCTTCAGTATCTGGATGTGCTCTTCTTACTCTTATTATGGAGCACGAGATTTGCAAAAACATTCCAGTCATAAGTATGATAGGAAGAATTAATTTCTAGATGAAAAAAAATGACTTGATTATCCCCAATTATAAGGGAACTTACACCGATGTTTTTGGGTGATTTGGCAGTGATGTCCTCTCAGGATTCAATTAAAACAGTTTATAAATGCATGTTGAGAGGTGCTGCTGACTATCTTGTTAAGCCTATTAGGAAGAATGAACTGAGAAACTTGTGGCAGCATGTATGGAGAAAACAATCTGTATGCCTTCTTTGCACTTGATCATTTTTATATTATTTTCTCTTCTTTTCATTTTAGTTGAAGGTCCATTCTATCAAAGCCCTAATCAGTTCCTATTTCTCAGTCCCTTGGTGGAGGAAATGGCCCCCATGATGAAAGTGTTGGACAGGATAAGACTGAAGCAACTTCTGAAAATAATGCTGCCGGCAATCATTCAAGTGGTGAAATGGCTTCTATCCAGAGAAGTAAAGAGCAAGCGGTGAAAAGGAGTGATTCTCAGGTTAGCACTCTTCATATATCAGACAGCACATGATGTACTTGGTGCTTGGCTTAGCATGAAACCTATCTTAAATGATGTTGCTTTATTCTTTCATATGCTTCTGAATTAAAAGCATAACTATCATACTACCAATACATATTTCTTTTATAAATAGCGTCAAGTGATGATTTAGTATTAAATGGAAATAAATGCATTTCAGTTCTTTTTGTGGTGAGTTTTGTTTTGTATAGTCGAAAAGGCTGGGAAAATTTCAAGCCAATCCAACCTATTCAGGTTAGGTTGTGGGTTCTTGAAATGTTATTTGGGAAACATGAGTCCATTCTTCAGTTATAGCCTCAACTGAAACCCCTTTGTCAGGTTTAATTGATTGAGAACTCCATCTTTTAAATCTTTAGTCATTGTTTGAATTCATCCTCTTAGCTGGGCCATTAATCTATCTCAATCGCTTATTCTAGACTTATTCAGATTCCATATGAGAATCTTCTTTCGAATGGATTGACTGTCCATCTAGAATGCTGAATCCCTTAGGTGAATTCTGCTCCTGGGATAATTGAATAGAATTCACCTGGGATAATTGAATAGCTCAATAAGCTCAGACGTATGTATCATCAGGGACATACATATCTGCATCTAAGAGTGCATTTATGGTTAAAAGAAATTTCCTTTCAGTTTAGGTTGGCTACATGAGGTTTGATGTAGAGATGTTTCCTTTCTCTTGCAGAGCTCTTGTACAAAGCCAGGCTTGGAAGCTGAGGGTGCCCACATGGAAAACATGCAGGAATTTTTGCAGCCAGTATGGAGCAAATTTTCATTGACTGACTCGAATATGCAGAAGCACGAAGAGCATGTGAATTTGGGTCAGAAATTGCTTGTGCGTGATAGTGAAGCTGAAGGTAAAATACTGAACAATTTCATCTAGCAATATCATATTTGTTAAAGTCTGTAAGGAGAACTAACATTGTGCATGTTTCACTTAAATTAGGTTCAGCTACAGCTGTCTGTGAGGATTCTAATAAAATTACGGTGGACAAGGAAATTACTCTAGGAAGTGGAAGAGTGACAGCTAATATTGCCATCGAGGGCTGTGACAAAATTGGTGCCCTTGCCAACTCTCCTAGAGAAGCCATTGACTTCATGGGAGCATCTACGAATCACAGTTCTTTCAATAACGTCGAAATCCACTTTGGTTCTTCTCCACATTTGGATCTTTCCTTGAGGAGATCTCATCCTAGTGGGTTTGAGACTCAAGTTACAGAAGAAAGGCACACTCTCCGGCATTCTAATGCATCAGCCTTTACGTGGCGAGTTCCTATATCTATTTACCATATCCTTGATTCATTTTATGTTTAAGCAGTTACTAAATTATCGGGAGATAAACTGATATAGTCTGTAGCATCTGCTTTCTAATGCATTCACCGATGTTCTTGCAGGTACACTAACAGGGCTTCGCAGCTTCCACATTCAGCACTGGCAAATACTGGGAATCAGGAAGAATTCAGGGCCAATTATGACGGAAAAATATCCAGTAATGTTAATGGCTACAACTCTGATGCCTTGAGCCTAGCACCAAGTAATCGAAGAAGTGCTATCTCTCTTGCTGCTGGTCAAACCAAGGAATATGAAATTGTAACTTCATCTTCCGGCGAAAAAGTATTTCCGATCCAGATTCCTGTGAAAGATACAAGGTTCAATAATCTATGCAACAGTTATGGTGCTGTGCTTCCCCCAATATTTTGTAAACAATCAGATTTATCACCAATGATGAGTCAAAGCTCAGCTAGCCAGAAAGAACCCATCCATAAAGTGAACCCATTTCAATGTTCCAATTATGGGAGCGCCTCTGTACAGCTCTGTGATCGACTTGGTCAAAATGCAAATGATTCCATCAATGGTTCTCTACAAAAGCAAGAAAACAAATTGGATTCTTTGGAAGGTAGAGAACATATTTCTTCCGCCACTGATCAGAGTGCAAGTAGCAGTTTCTGTAATGGAGCCGCAAGTCACTTTAACAGCATAGGCTATGGAAGTGCTTCTGGAAGCTACAGCAATGCTGATCAAATTGCTACTGTCATTGCTGCTTCTGAGAGCAAGAATGAAGAAGGTGTTTTCACACATAACTCAAACTCTCATCGATCTATCCAAAGAGAAGCAGCTCTAACCAAGTTTCGCTTGAAGCGTAAAGAGAGATGCTATGAAAAGAAGGTATGTCATCTTCTCCACTGCCACAGCAACTAATAATACTATTAGCATTGATTCTTGCTGATTTCAGTGACGAAGTGAGAAACACTTTTAGTTACACTAAATTAGAACAGAAAATATGTGATTCATTGTGCTCACAAGAATTTTATGTGCAGGTTCGGTATGAGAGCAGAAAAAAACTTGCTGAGCAGCGTCCTAGGGTAAAAGGACAATTTGTACGTCAAGTGCACATTGATCCTTCACCTGCTGAAACTGACCAGTAGAGTGGGAGTTCAAGTGATAGTATGATACTGTAATTACAGTCAATTAGAGTGCATTCTGTGATAACTTTGACTTAAATTACCCGGCACTGATTGTTTCTGCCTTTTGCTCTGTGAAGTCTAGAGGGAACAATATGTTAAGAGTATGAGGATGTTCCCGACATCACATTCATGCTGAGCTGATTTCTGGATATGACAGCTTAGTTTTCTATTTCGCAGGTTTTTCTTCCGCACATTTTGCGAGGAACATCTTATCTTAATTTTTTACTGGTAGGTTCTGTTACTTAAAAAACACGTAGGTATCTAGTACATGAACTAGGAAAAACTGCCTTCTTCACGTCACAAAATATAGTAGGACCAAACCAGCTCATCTGCACCTGGCTTCTTTTTTGTTTCTTTGGCCATTTTCCTGACTACACTGTATCTTTCAAACCATTCTATTACAGATGCTGTAATTTGTTTGATTAAGCTAGTAATAATAGCTTTGTAAAACTGCTGTCTCGGCTACACAGATACTATAAACAGGTTTATGTTTATGCCTAATGGCTGTGAACAGTGTCTATTCTTCTTTGTACATAATATGAAATGAGTTCCACTAAGATAGCGGCTATAATTTGCTACTCACTTAGAATGCCTGGAGGCTGGAGCAAATGTAATAGTAATTGAGCAAAATCCATTAAGGGTTTCTATTTTCAACGGCTCTGATTAAATCAAGCCATGGTTTATGGTGCAGTCTTTTTGTTTAATCTGTCTGAAAGCTTTTGAATCTCTTGAAGGCTGGGTAAACGTGCTCTCACATCGTTGTCGAAGAACTTGTCCTTCGTTTGTTTCCCCGAGTAGGTTAAGATTTTAGGTTGAATGGACTCTATTGTTGTTTCCTGTGACCAGGACAGAAGGCAAGCTTGGCAGTCACCATGCAACGATCACAAGTGATTCCTGTTCCTGTGGGCTCAAGTGTGCTTAACATGTTGCATTGGTTCCTTCTCTCTCCTAGAGTGTTTGATATGGTGAAAGTGAAGTTTCAAAAAAGAGGAGTTAAAAGCAGAGGCCATTCAGGTTGCTTGCTTTTTCTCGACCTTTATTTACTGTGCCAAATGGCTCTCTACCAACCAATACCCTTTGAAGGATAATGATAATGCAATGGTATATTCCAAATGTTGGAAAATTCGTGGGCTTGAAAACAATTCAATTCAGGGGGGGGGGCACTGCCATGGATGGGATGTGTTTGCTGTGATTTCAGGATCTGATATAGCTTTTTCTGATTGACTGTTGCCTAAATATTGCTAGCCCACCACCACCCTAGAAAAGAACGCCAGGCAGGATTGGTGGAAACATAACATTGTCCATCCACAACTACTGCCTCTCGGAGATTTCAATCCTTATCTGCCCAAGTTCTCAACTTTGCTTTATAATAGAAGTTTCATCTATGACTGTGAATATATGATAATAAGAAAATGATTACTAATTAAGAACATATCAAATTATTATTTTAATGTCCCTTGCTATTATATATAATACATATATCTCCATCATATATTAAGTGATATATATATATATATATATATAACCGTAAGTTAGATAGTTGATGAGTTCTTTTTTAATAGGTTAAGCATACAATTCAACACTATATTTTATAACGGAGAAAAAAGCAAATTCTAGCCAGAAAAAGAAGAGCAGATGAGAGATCACTAGGATCCTGGGGCCATCTAGCTTTCTTGTTTGATTGGAAGACAAGAAAACAGCAAAACATAAGAGCCTTTCAAAAGTGAACCTAAGAGGATAAAACTACTCTTTCCCTTGATTTCAAACCTCTAATGCCTTGTGGGCACTACAAGTAGGGTCAATGGTTCCTAGCACTAAATATTCCTTTGGAGATCCTGATTGGGGGGTCCCATGGCTTCATCGTGCAAGGCTTACCTGACCAGTGCACTGATCAAATGATTGGTATTCGTGGCATGCATCGGCGGCAGCGATACACGACAACGAATTGTCAAACGGCTGAGATTGTAACAATCATGACACTGACTATATATAATTTCTCAACATACCTTCTACTATATCAACCCTTTTCTCAAGTAATAAACAATGGCAGCCGCTTCCTGAAAGCTAGTTCAGATATTCTCCATGTTTTCTCTTCTTTGAACTCTCTACAGTGCACAGCTCAATAAAACAAAAGACACCCACAACTTGAAAACTCTTAATTAGTCAATCTGTGGTTAGTTAAACGAGAATATTATCACCGTCAACTTATAATATCTTAATCAAAACTTCATTTTCAACACAATTAGTTGGCTCTTAGCCTTTTACTAGAACACAAGCTGAGCAAGTAAAGAGAGTTATGGAGAACCCACTAGGCCATTGCATTATTGTTTGCGTACATTACATACTTATCACCACTACTCCACAAGAAAGGCTACTGGCTAGTACACTATCGAGTCTTGCTCTTTTAAAAGCCTTACTTTCCTTACAATTATCATTAAAGTATTTCCAACGTATCCTATCTTGTCAATCACCATGTTAGATATACGATCCTTCCCTTGTAAAAGCATGCATACAATAAAAACCTGAAAAGTAAAGGTTGTTGAGAAAATGCATGAACATTGTTTGATAGAGGTTCCCATTCTTAGATACTGGGACCCCAATCAGATGTTCAATGTCCCTCATTCTGTGAGTATTTAACCAAAATAAAGCAGAAACTGAAAACAATAGCTCTTCTGATAGGAATTATAGGAGTAGCTGTAATAATCCTGATATCCTATGTACCTGAAAAAGGACTACTTTCATACTGCTCTGGTAAGGTTATAACTTTGAACTGAGCTCGGAAGTGCAAATGACATGGTAAAATGATCTATCAAACGTTAGTGGAAAATGATCAAACAATGACAAAATGAGCATTATTATGTTATGGGGACGCGTAAATTCCGTAGAAGCAACTACTTCCTACCCTAACAAATATAAAATAGCATGCACCTTTTGAATTTCTAATTTCATATAGGAAAGTACTATTGACTTCCAAGGTAATGAAAACCAAACAAGTCAGAAATGCT